>Ga0187863_10000347_pt1 | contig 40199 bp, 36 predicted proteins | sample June2016WEW_11_1_FD_132975 | JGI IMG/M metagenome (GOLD analysis project Ga0187863, IMG submission 132975) | Peatland microbial communities from SPRUCE experiment site at the Marcell Experimental Forest, Minnesota, USA - June2016WEW_11_10 | ecosystem: Environmental > Terrestrial > Soil >...
AGATGGGGTTGGTGGTTGTTTTCTTGTGGGTTGGTTTTTGTGTTTTTTTGTTTGTTTTTTTTTTTTTTTTTTCTGGTGTTTCCCTGTCGGCGCGCGGGGGGGGGGGGGGGGGGGGGGGGGGGGGGGGCTCCGGACCTATTTACTAATTGATAAACACAGTAGGTTACCTAAGGTCTTGCTCCCTCTGTTATCTATGCGGTGAGCAATATTGACCATGCATACAGGACCAGTTTCCCACAGACTTGTTTACAGAAACAACGCAGATCTGGGGAAAGGAGTTCCCCGGCAGCATGTCTACCATGGTGCCTGGGAACTCCTCTTTTTTCTGTCTTTTTCCCCTTCGTCAGGAAAAATTCTCCCGCTCCGCCCCCATTCGGCCCTCAATATCGTCCGTCCATGCATCGAACCATCCAGAGCTTCGATACCCTCTGGAAACCGGCTTTCGCCGCACGTTCAGGCTGCGATGTTGTAGCCTGTTTCAGGGTGCCCCCATCGCCGGCGAGGGTCGGGAGTTCCGGGATGGTAGGCGAGCGTCGCTGCGCCTGATCGATCCCCGCGACGCCGGCGTGCGCCCCGTTCACTTCAAGATTCAAGCCTCCGCGCCGTGAGGGCTGCGGAGAGAAAAGGATGCCGATATGAAGAAACTGACTGCCTCCGTCTGCCCCCTGCTCTTGATTTGCCTCATGCTCGCACCCGCTGCCCGCGCAGCCTCCACGCGCGCGGATTTGCAGGCTCGCATCGACGCGGCCAAGCTGGCCCTGGACCGCATCATGGCCGCCCAGGACGCCACCATACCCATGAACATACTCGATCAGGCAACCTGCGTCGGCGTCGTCCCCGGAATGCTCAAAGGAGCCTTCGTGGTCGGCGCGCAGTACGGCCAGGGCGTGGTCACCTGCCGCACCGGTCAGGGCTGGAGCGCCCCGGTCTTCATTCGCATGGCTGGCGGCTCGTTCGGCTTCCAAATTGGCGGCCAAGCCACGGATCTCATCCTGGTCGCCGTCAATGACCGCGGCTTCCAGGACCTGCTTAAGAACAAGTTCAAGATCGGCGGGGATGCCTCGGCCGCGGCCGGTCCCGTGGGCCGTAGCGGCCAGGCCGCCACTGACTGGAAGATGAACGCCGAGCTGCTCAGCTACTCGCGCAGCAAGGGACTGTTTGCGGGCATCGATCTGGACGGCACCAGCGTAAGCCAGAACTCCGAGGACACCGAGCTCTACTACGGCCAGCCGCACAGCTTCGACGCCATCCTCAAAGGCACCGTGGAGGTTCCCGAGGGGGCAGTCCCGTTTGTCCGCGGCGTGGCGCAGTACTTCGTCCACGCCAAGAACAGAAAGTAAGGCGAATCCCACTACAGTCAGATCTCCTTGCCGCGCAAGGGCGTCGGAGTGTTTCCGCTCCCGTTGTGCCTCGGCCAGGATGTCGCGTGGGCGCGCTTGGGGATTGACTGATCAGACGTAGTGGAAGAAGACGGCTGCGATCATGGCCAGGTTGCAGGCGGCATGGGCGGCAATAGCGGCAAAGAGGGAGCCGGTGCGAGCGCGGCAGATGGTAAAGACCACGCTGACGCCTGCCAGCAGAACCACCATGAGCGCGGCGGAGACAATGCGGAGATGGAAGCCCGCTGCGTCGTGCCAGAGGCCATGTACGTGGAGGTGGATCAGCCCGAAGGCGACCGAGTTCACCACGGTGGCGAAGACGGCGTTCCAGCGCAGCGTGAAGGCCTCCTGAATGAGGCCGCGAAAGAGAATCTCTTCGCCTACAGGCGTGAAGACAATGGCTGGAAGCGCAATGACGGCAAAAAGAGCCCCGCGCGGCGCTGAGGCGCGGAGCTGGTCGATTTGGAAGCTGTTGCGGATGCTGATGCACCAGTTGTCGGGCGAGTTGCCAAAGAGAGCCATGCCGATGGCAAAGACGGCTAGCCCGCAAGCTGCTCCCGCGAGAGAGCTGAGAACCAGAGCGGAGGCCGTGTTGCGCCTCCCGGGGAGGCCGATCCGGGCGCAGCCCAGCGGGGTGAGCAGGATGAATGGCAAGGCCCACATCGCCAGGCAATGCAGCGGAAACAAGACGCTGGTCCAAGGGGGACCGAAGACCGAATAGAAGCGCGCCGCGGCCAGAACGGCCAGAACCGCCAGTGAGGCGATCCATGGAGCGCGCAGGGTTCGATTCCAAAAGGGACGAAGAAACCAGGACTGCCCGGAAGCATCGGAGTTCATAAGGGGGATTCTCCTGAGGGAAGAACTCTCTGCGAGGCAATATTCGGCCCCGCGAGCGAGCGCGTCTGTGAGCTATGTCACGGCGCGCTGTTCGCGCGAAGCCGGACCGGAGTCCGCTGGGCGCGGCGACGCGGCTCCGCCGCTGAAGCACAAAGATCCTGCAGAAGCAGCCAGGCGATCGATGCTCTGCCCGAATGTCATGCAAGAACTGCCGCGGCCTTCCTTGAAAGAATAGACTGATCTTTGCCTCGAACGATGCGGAAAGACTCCATGCGGGAGAATCTGGAGTATTGGCTGGTGCTTGCCCTGGCGCGCGCCCTTAGGCTCATGCCGCGCGGGCTGGCCCGTCTGCTTTCAGGCGGCCTTGCCGTGGCCGTGTATTGGTCCCTTGGCCGTCTGCGCCGCGTGGGCTGGCGCAACCTGGAGTTGGCCCTCCCGGAAATCTCTTCCGAAAAAAGAAGAGCGGAGCTCCTTCGCGGTGTCTACCGCCATCTCGGCTGGCAACTGGTCGAGTTCTGCCGCATGGCTCGCTACACCCCGGAAAACACCCGCGGCTGGATGCGCACCGAGGGCTTGGACCATTACCTGGCCGCCCAGGCTCGCGGCAAAGGGGTACTCATCGTTACCGGCCACCTGGGCGCCTGGGAGCTCTCCGGCTTTTACCACTCGCTCATGGGCCATCCCATGGGCATGGTCATCCGCCGCCTCGACAATCGCCGCCTCGACGCCTTCGTCAACGGCATCCGCTGCCTGCACGGCAATCGGGTCATAGACAAGGACGACTTCGGCCGCGGCCTGCTCCTGGCCATGCGCGCCCGCCAGACCGTCGGCATCCTCATGGACACCAACATGACCCCGCCCCAGGGCGAATTCGTGAAGTTCTTCGGCGTGGATGCCTGCACCGGGACCGGCCTGGCCCACATGGCGCGCAAGACCGGCGCTGCCGTGTTGCCGGGGTTTATGCTCTGGGAGCCGGCCGAGCGCCGCTACGTCCTTCACTTCGGCCCTCAGATCGAAATTCCCCACACCGCCGACGCAGCCGCCGACATCCTCGCCGCCACCCAGCTTTGCACTTCCGTCATCGAATCCTGGATTCGGCGCTATCCTGACCAGTGGCTGTGGATTCACCGCCGCTGGAAAACAAGGCCGCCCGGAGAACCGGGGCTTTATTGAGGAGGAACCTATGAAGCTGCGCGAACTGATCGAAACCCTCGGCGGCAAGCTCGCGCAGGGGAGCGCTGAAATAGTTCTTGCCGGCGTGAACTCCGCAGAGCTGGCCGGCCCCTCGGAGATCGCCTTTGCCGAGGACGCAGCCTCCACAGCCCAGGTCTTGGCCTCCAAGGCGGGCGCAGTCGTTCTGCGCGCCGGAATTGCTGAGTCGTATCCGCAACCCATGTGCGTTGTCGAAACCGATCAGCCGCGCCTCTGGTTCGCCCGCGCCGCCAAGCTCCTCAAATCGCCCCCGCCGCGGGCTGGAATCCGCGACCCTCTCTTCCAGGGCTTTCATGTGGAACTCGGCAAGGGAGTCACTCTCAGCCCTGGCGCAAGCGTCGGCGACAATGCCAGCATCGGCGACTGGACCCGCATTGAAGCCGGCGCGGTCGTTGGCGAGGGCGTCCGCATCGGCGAGCACTGCCGCATCTACCCGAACGTCACCCTCTATCCCGGAACCACCCTCGGCAATCGTGTCGTCGTCCATGCCGGCGCGGTCCTCGGCGCGGACGGCTTCGGCTACGTCCGCGACCCCTCCACCGGCGCTTACACCCAGTTCCCGCAGCAGGGGACGCTCGTGATCGAGGACGACGTGGAGATAGGCGCCAACTCCACCATCGACCGCGGCGCGCTCACCGAGACCCGCGTCCGCCGGGGAACCAAGATCGACAACCTGGTCCACATCGGCCACAACTGCGATATCGGCGAGGATGTGATTCTGGTGGCGCTCACCGGCATCTCCGGCTCCTGCACGGTAGGCAACGGCGCGGTCATCGCCGGTCAGGTGGGTCTCGGCGATCACGCCCACGTCGGCCCCGGCGTAATCCTGGGCGGCCAGGCGGGCGTCCTGAGCGGCAAGACCGTTACGAACGAGGGCCTGAAGCCGGGAACCGTCTTGTGGGGCACGCCGGCCCGTCCGCTCAAGCAGGTTCTGCGCGAGCAGGCCACGCTGGCGCGGCTGGCCAGGAGGCCGGCCAAGCCCTCGGAGCTGAAGGACTAACGGTACTGACGGCGCTACCGCCGAGCGGTTCAGTTCAGGGGTTGGTAGGCCGGCCCGTACGGCGCGGCGAACCTGCGCTCCCAGACTCCGTTCTTCTTGAGTTTCCCGGTCCAGTAGAACTGGGCGATAGGCAATTTGAAGACCCTCCCGGCGACCGCCGCAGTCAGCGCGGAGAATCGCTCGACGCCGGCAACCGCCTTCAGTTCCGCCTCGCCGAAGCGGCCGTCGCGCGCAAGCTGCTCGCCAAGGGTCCGCAGTTGCGCCCATAGCTTCTTGTTCGCCTCGTCCGGCATCATCTGCAGCGACTCGCCGCCGCCGCGCACAATCGTGCCTGCGTACTTCGATCCCAGACGCCGCGCCAGCTTCTCCAGGTAGCGTTCCAGCGGGCGCGAATGCAGTGCCTCAGGAAAGCCGGACTGCACCAGGAACCCGAGAGTAAGGTTTGCGCCCCCGCAAGCCGCGAATGCTCCGCCCTGTGCAACAGACTCGATGTAGAGCTTCACGATGGCCGGCATCGCATCGGTGTAAAGCGGCATTCCGAGCAGGACCACATTGGCCTCGGAAAAGGCATGGATGGCGCAATCGAAGTCGCTACTCCGCGCGAGATGAAGAACTTCGGGCGCTCTGCCGCCGCCGCGCTCCCAGCCCTCGGCCACGCGCGAGAGCATCTTCATGGAATTCGACCGTTCGCCCCTCGGCGAGCCGTTAAGCAGCAGCAGTGAGTTCATCGGCCACCTCCTGAACGGAACGGTTTGCAACCGCGGTGAAGACGAGCCGGGATTTCAGATTGCGCGCCGTCCGCTTCCATATTCCGGTTGTGATCTCGATGTCCTCGGCGTCGGTATCGTTCCCCGCGCCTAACAACAAACCGAGCCGCGGGTACTTCGCATAGCGCGCAAGATGATGCACCTCACCGTCTTCGATGACGAAGTACGGATGAATCAGCGGGATCATCTGGTCGGCCGCGAACTTGAGCAGAGCAGTGGTGAACCCCATGGTGATTGGCGAGGCCAGCACCAGCAGGTCGGCCTCGATGGCTGCCCGGCAAACCTGCGCGCTGTCGTCGCGCTTGACGCACTCGCCCGGTGTCTTTACCCAGCAACCGAAACAGCCGGAGCAGCCTTGCAAATTGAGTTCGTTAAGATTGAGCGTGCTGACCGCGTGGCCCAGGGCTGCCAGGCGCCGGGCAAACTCGAAAAGATACGCCTGAAATGCGGAAGTACAATCCGGCTCTCCATTCAGGATCGCGATGCGCATGGAAATCTCTCCTTTCGTTCAAGAGTTGATTCTACATCGTAGAACCACGCCTTGATTTGTATTCTACGCCGTAGAACTGAATTGTCAAGCAGCCCCGGAAACTCCGCCCGCATCCCGACACTCCCGCGAATTATCTCCTTTTTCTATAGCTACTTGCATCTTCCAAACCGTAGAATGGACGTGCAGTGGAGTTTGCGCCCGGAGCAACTGAGAGGAGCCTGAGGCGTGCCAGCAAACAAAAAGTCGGCACAGTCCGCCCGGCGCGGACGGAATCCAGCCGCGCGCCGCCAGCGCCGCGAGGGCCCCGGAACGCCGTTGACCCGCAGGCAGATCGTCCAAACGGCGCTGACGTTGGTCGACCGCGTGGGTCTCAAGGATCTCTCCATGCGCAGGCTGGGCGTCGAGCTCGGTGCCGACCCGATGGCCGTCTACTACCACATTCCCAACAAACAAGCTCTGCTGGATGCCATCGTCGAGGCCGTGATGGCGGGCATCGATCTCTCCGTCGACAATCCGGCAGCCCCTCCTGAGCAACGCATCCTGCGTGCGGCGCACGCCTATCGGGACGCGATGCTAGCGCACGGGAACGCGCTGCCGATCGTGCTGGCTCACGGTCCCGTCACCCCAGCCGCGCTGCGGCCGGTGGAGCTATTGATGGGTATCTTGCGCGACGCCGGCCTGCCGCCCGCTGAAGCGCTGGCGGGCATGAACGCCATCGCCGCCACCGTGCGCGGCGTGGTGGGAATGATGGCTTCCGGCCCCGCCCAGCGGCCCTCCCCGGAGCAGTTGGAAGCCATGTCCCGCAACTTTCCGCCCGGCGAATTCCCCCACCTTCACGAGGCAATGGGATACCTCGGCGACTCTCTCGGCCGCGGCTTCGACTTCGGCATCCTCGCCCTCGCCCGCGGGCTTCTGGCCGAGGCGCGCAGTGGGAAGAACGGCTAGAGGCACCGGTTGAAGATTCCAACCCCAAGCTCGATGCAAATAGGCCGAAGGGAAGGCCTCTGGCCGACCGGCCCGAACCGCCAGTCCCTAACCCCCGATCTCTGATCCTTGATCCCTGTTCTTAGACCGGCTTCTCCGTCAGAAATGCCTCCGGCTTCAGCGAGCCGTCGCGCTGCTTCACCAGCATCTGCACCTTGCCCTCGGCGGCGTCCAACTCCTGCTTGCAGGCTGCCGACAGCCCCACGCCCTCCTCGAAGAGCTGGAGCGACTCTTCGAGCGCCAGATCGCCCTTTTCCAGTTGATCGACGATGGTTTCCAGCTTCTTGAGCGATTCTTCAAACGACGGCATGGCGTTTACTCCGTGAAAGGCGTAGCGCTCAGTGGCAGCACGCCCCCAAGCACCTCGGCGGCGGCCGAGTAGCGGCCGAACGGCGCGCCGATCTGCACGCCTTGGACCAGCGGGCGCACCGCCTCTACCATCTCGCGCGCAATCAGGATGCCTTCCCGGCGCGCGGCCTCGGGCGAATCGGCCTGCGCCATGCGCAGCATGATCGCTTCGGGCATGGAGAGGCGCAGATCGTTCTTCATGAACTCGGCGTTGCGCAAATCGGTCAGCGGCCAGATGCCGGCGATCACTGGGATGCGGTGGCCCTCGATGCGCTTCAGAAAGCTCTCCAGCAGGCGCAGGTCGAAGACCGGCTGGGTGATGGCGTACTCCGCGCCCGCCTCCACCTTGTAGGCAAAGCGGCGCAGTTCCTGCTCCATGTCAGGCGCGCCGGGGTTGGCCGCCACCCCGATGGCGAAGTTGGTGCTCACCCCGATGGAGTTGGCGCCGATGTCCAGCCCGTGGTTCAAACGCTGCGCCATGTTGACCAGACCGATGGAGTCCACGTCAAAGACTGCGGTAGCGTCGGGATAGTTGCCCAGCTTGGGCGGGTCGCCGGTCAGGCAGAGAATGTTGTGCAGCCCGATCGAAGAAGCCCCCAGAAGGTCCGACTGGATGGAAAGAATATTGCGGTCGCGGCAGGTGTAATGCAGAACCGTCTCAATGCTGGTGTGTTGCTGAATTTGGATGCAGAGGCTCTGCGCGCTCATGCGCGCCGAAGCGTGAGGCGAGTCGGGCACATTGATGGCGTGGACGCCGAGTTGGGCCAGCAGCCGCGCCCCCTCAATCTCCTTCGAGCAGTCGATGCCGCGAGGCGGAACAATCTCGACCAGCGTGACGAAGCTGCCCTCGGCGATCAGCGCCCCCACGCGGGAGCGCGCGCCCAGCGGGGCCGGCGGCGTCTCCATGCTCAGCGCCGGAGCCGCGCCGGAACCCTCGACGCGTGTCTGCTCGTCGATGGCCCGCATGGCCGAGCGCATGGCCCGGATGTGATTCGGCGTTGTGCCGCAGCAGCCGCCCACAATCTGCACCCCGGCGGCGATCGCCTTGCGGGCAAAGCTGGCCATGTACTCCGGCGAGATGAGGTAAATGTTGCGGCCCTCGACGGCCCTCGGAATTCCGGCGTTGGGCATGGCGGCCAGCGGGAGCGCGGTGGCTTTGCGCATGGTCTCAACGGCCGTCAGCACCGTGGTCGGTCCAGTGGAGCAGTTTACCCCGATTGCGCCCGCACCCCACTCGGTCAGCAGAGCAGCGGCCTGCTCGGGCGAGGAGCCATCCAGGCAGTTGCCCTCTTCGTCCACCGTCACCATCACCAGCACGGGCAGCTCCGGGGCTACATCGCGCGCCGCGGCCAAGGCCTCTCGAGCCTCGTTGAGCGCGGGCATGGTTTCAACAATCAGCAGGTCCACGCCGGCCTTCGCCAGCGCTTGAATCTGCTCGGCAAAGGCCGCGCGCGCCTCGTCCAGGCCGGTCTTGCCCAGTGGCTCCAGCCGGACGCCGAGCGGACCCACCGTGCCCGCCACCCACGCATGGCTGGCCTGTTTTTCCTTCAGATGCTCCACGGCCTGGCGGGCCAGCCGAACCCCGGCGGCGCTGATTTCGGCCGCCTTCCCGGCCAACCCATGCCGGGCCAGCCGGAAGCGGTTGGCGCCAAAGGTATTGGTTTCAAGGATCTCGGCGCCGGCCTGCAAATACTCTTCATGGATGGACAGGATCAGGCCTGGGTCGGAGAGATTCAGTTCGTCGTAGCAGCGATTGATGGAGACGCCGCGGGCGTAGAGCACGGTGCCCATGGCGCCGTCGGCGAGTACGGGGCGATCGGCGAATATGTCTGCAAACGTCGGCATTCTGTTGTCATGCTAAGGCACGCGGGGCAGCCGCGCCAATCCACCGGCTCACTTTGTTATACTTCGGTAGTCATAAGCATCTTCCGCGCCGGCCTCGGAGCGGAGAAATCTGCGCTCTGCCTGGTATGCCGGCATCGCCTTTCATGTGTTCACAATGCGGTCGCGGAGCCAATCCGCGGCACACTCTGCGGTTTGGGTCGAGGTAAGGGATTTTGAACAAAAGAACTCTTTCGATGAGCGCCGTAGCGGCCCTGGTGGTTTCAGCCGCGCTGGCCGGTTGTGGTGGCACCACCTATTTTGCGGGCCGCACGCTGCCCCCCAGCGGATTGACCAATCGCGTTGCGATCGCAATCCAGAACCCCAGCACCCTCACCAAAGGCGCGCTGCAGTTTGTGGATGCTTATTACGACACCCGCAGCGGCTATAACGGCAAGCCAGGATCGTACTCCATATCCGGTTTCTCCGGCGCTCTGCCCATCACCATCCAGAACCTGCCCGAGGAGCAGTTGGGCCTGGTTTACAGTTCCGGCGACGGCACCTTTTCCACCATCAACTACGCCACCGAGGCTTCCACCGGCAGCGCCGCGGCCGGCTTGAATGGCCTTTCGTCCAGCATCTTCGGCACCCGGAGCCAGGCCTACGTCTTCGCCGCCAGCCAGGCCTCCCATGTGTTGACGGTGGCTGACCATACCAACGGCGGTTCCTTCCCGCTCGCTCTTCCCGGTGTCTACCGCGTCAGCGTCAATCCCGGCGGCTCAGTTGCCTTGGCCTTCGCCCAGAACTCGAACTACATCTACTATCCGCGCAAACTCACCACCGCCCAGGGAATTGCCTACTCCGGCGGCCCCACCACCTGGCCCAAGGCCGCGGTGGACTGCGAGCCGCAGACCGCGCCCGTCTATTGCCTCTTCCAGGCGCAAAGCCCAGATAATGTGGATGCCACCGGCAACTACTATGGCGCTCCGCTGGTCTTCGACCGGCCCGTCAAGGCCGTCTTCTCCGCCGATGGCGGCACCGCCTACATCCTCAACTGCGGGCCGGAGTGCGGCGGCTCCAAGGCTTCGATCTCCGTCCTCCCGGTTGGGCCCATGATCTTCCTCATCGGTCAGCAGTCGGGAACGCTGCCCACAAGTGCCGCTCTCGCCAACTCCACCGTCGCTATTCCAGGCGGCGCCAGCAACGCCCTGGTCGATTCCTCCACGCTTTACGTCGTGGGCCAGGAGCCCATGTCCGACGGCTACTTTGGCGGCCACCTCACGGTGGTGAATCTGTTGAGCAACACAGCCTCGGCTCCCATCGCGATCAGCGACGGAGCACCGGGCGCCATCAGCCGCATGTTGCTGGCCGACGACAATACGCTGTGGATCGGCATGACCCAATGCACAAACGGCGAGCGCGCGCACAACCCGAGTGTCTATACATCCGGCTATGGCTGCCTCTCCATGCTCAACGTCGCCACCCCCGCCAGCCCCACCGTGACCCTGATCGAGCCGTATATCGGAGATGCCACCGGAATCGCGGCGGTCACCGGCCTGCACAAGGTCTACACGGCGGAGGGCGGCCAGGTTTACATTCACTCCACTGTCGACGGCTCCTCGATCGACAACCAGTACGTCACCGTCACCGGCACCGCTTACGACGTGGCATACATGGACGCAACCTCGGACTCCGACAACACCGTTTACTGACCGATCCCGCGTGGTATTGAACAATGCTGGGCGCCCCGCCTTTGCCTGTCATTCTGAGCGAAGGTTGCTGCGGCGACCGAGTCGAAGAACCTGCTTTTCGTTCTGTTTCCGGGTGCCCCACCCTTGCCGCGCTTTTGTTTTTGCGGCTAGGGTGGGACGCTGAACCACAACCGCCAACCGTTGATCCGGAACAATCCCCAATGGCCGCCGCTCCTTTGGCCGATCCTCAAATAGCCGACGTTCTCGCCATTGCCGCCCATCGCGACGATGTTGAGCAGACCTGTGGCGGCACTCTGCTGCGCATGGCATCCCGCGGACTGCGCACCGCCATCCTGGATCTGACCCAGGGCGAGGCCGGAACCCGCGGCACTGCCGAAGAGCGCGCCGAGGAAGCCGCGCAAGCCGCCCGCCTGCTGGGCGTCGCCTGGCGTCAGGCCCTCGACCTGCCCGACGGCGCTGTCGAAAACACCCTCGAAAACCGCCTCAAGATTGTCCGCATTCTGCGCCTGCTTCGCCCCCGCGTGGTCATCCTGCCTTACTGGCAGGCCCGCCATCCGGATCACGCCATCACCGCCGCTCTGGGATACGGAGCCTGCTTCCTCTCCGGCCTCGCCAAGGCGCCTGCGGTGCGGCCAGCGGCGCCTGCGGCGCTTACAGAGAAGGAGCCTGTGGAAATAGGTTCTCCCCATCGCCCCTTCAAGATCGTCTACGCCAGCCTCTACGCCGATGTGCGTCCCAGTTTCATCGTGGACATAACGCCATTCATCGAGCAGCGTCACGCCGCTCTGATGGCTTACCGCTCCCAGTACGTTAACCAGCCCGCCGGCAGCGTTCTCTTCGTCCCCGAAGAAGAGATTCGCGAACGCACCTTTGCCGAGGCCCGCCACTACGGTCTGCTGGCCGGTGTGCGCTACGGCGAGCCCTTCGTGCAAAAGGAAGTCGGCCTGGTCGACGACCTGACCCTCCTGCCCGTTCAGTCGCTCTGAGACGCTGTGTACCGAATTCTCATGGATAGCAGAATGAGTTGGGTGCGTGATGAGTTGGCTGCGTGATGAGTTGGCTGCGTGATGAGTTGGGTGCCCCACCCTCGCCGCGTTCTTGTCTTTGCGGCTAGGGTGGGATACCTCAAAGCATGGATTGTAGAAACCGAGAGAACGCCCCATGAGCCGGCTCTGGAATTCGCTTGATCGAAAGCCTTGTTTGGATGGGCCGCGCTCAGTCTGCGCCTTGGGCGAATAGTTTTTCCTTCCGCGCCATCCGAGCTGGAAAGGTCAGGCAAAACCCTGGGCAGGACGCCTTCAGAAAAGCCAAAGTAACTAGGAGTTCACAACCGGCTGGGAGGAGTGCTTGCCGGCCTTTCGATAGAGGACGAATGCCAGGCCAAGTAATCCCGCGCCAAACAAGAAGAGGGATCCAGGCTCTGGAGTTGCCGTCAGACCGTCTGGAGCCGGCCCGCCGCCACCTCCGGTGACCGGATTGTTGGAGTAATAGTTACCATTATCCGCAAAATAGAAATACGCATTACCTGGAGCGCCGCTGCCGAAGGCGCCGGAGAAGAGATTGAGCTGGTAGCCGTTGCTGAACTCAACGAATAGACCGCCATAGTCCAGAATCCCGTTTCCCGTGTCAGTCCCCGCATACTCCGGATAAAGCAGATTGTCCCAGAGGAAGCCATAATTGGAGGTAAGGTTGTAGGCGTTGGCGCCGTTGGCGGCCGCAACGGGTTTGGTGGCAGCGAATGTGTAAGGAGACTCGCCGGTAATGTCGAAGGTTCCGGACACCGATGTGACAACAAATGCATCGATATCGACGGCTGAGTTAGGGCCGGGTACGCTTATGGCTTCATTGCCGGTATTGAAGGTGAGAGCGGCGGTGAAGTTTGATCCCGCGATCTCGTAATCGAACGAATTCGCCTGTGCGGCGGGCGCAATCGCAAGGACCATTGCCAATACAAGCAAACCTAACGATAACTTCTTCATCTTTCACCCCCTGGTTGAGTGGCCCGAAAGCTTGCTCTGCCTGAACCGGCCGCCGAAGTCCACGCAAAAACCGTGGACTTCGGCCTCAAAGCGCCTAAATCTCCTTCGTGAGTGCTTCAACTCTTATGCTGAGTCCAGGCAGCCCGCTCGAGGGAGTTATGGCCACGTATCATCATGGTCCCAATCGGACCGTGAAGATGACAATACCTGTTTCGTGTAAAGATAGGTGGTGCGTCCGTAACGCTGGAGTTAGTTACTTATTTCAGAATGAGATAGGCTGCGTGGTTACCATGAGGCCGGACGGTCACTTGCATTGCCTGTTCCTTCGGAAGGACCGGCGCATTGCCGGCCTCTTGAAGCGGGGGAAGGGAATCGGCGCGAGACGCGCTGCGGGGCCCGATGCGGCGTAGCCTGCCAAGAGAATTGAGTTCGGCGCTGAATGAAAACGCTCGCCCGGAAAGCAGCGGCTGCTGGAGCCGGGCCGGTCCAGGCGGGTCGCCGTCATGGCTTGCAAGGTGCCCGCTTTGAGACGTGCTCAAAAATTCTAAGCTCTCCCTGGACGGCGGCAGGTTAGAATGATTCTGTCTTATGCTTCCATGCTTTATCGGCCTTGGAAGCGGAGGGTGAATGTGACGACGCAGACGTGGGATCCCCTTGCCTATGGGAAGGACGGCAAGTTTGTGCATGGATTGGCAAGCGGAGTGCTCGAATGGCTGGCCGCCAAGCCCGGTGAGCGCATCCTGGACCTGGGCTGCGGCGATGGCCAATTGACACAGCGGATCGCCGCCAACGGCGCCACCGTGGTGGGCGTGGATACCTCGCCGGAGATGGTCGCGGCGGCGCGCGCGCTGGGTATCGTGGCCATGGAGGCCAACGCTGAGTCGCTGCCTTTTTCAGACCACGCCTTCGACGCCGCCTTTTCCAACGCCGCCCTGCACTGGGTCCACAATCAGGACGCCATGCTCGCCCAGGTGCGCCGGGTTCTCAAGCCGGGCGGCCGCTTTGTGGCCGAGATGGGCGGCCACGGCAACATTGCCGCCATTCGCGTTGCGCTCGCGGCGGTACTGGCGCGCCACGGCTGCGACGGTCGCGGTGGCGGCCCGAACTACTACCCCACCCCTGAAAGCTATGCCGAGCGGCTCGTCCAGCACGGCTTCAAGGTGCAGCAGATTGCCCTCATTCAACGGCCCACGCTGCTGCCTGAGAGCGGAATGCCGGGTTGGCTCCGGACCTTTCGCCGCGGCGTGCTGGATGGCTTGCCGGAGGCGCTCCGCGAAACGGTGGTCGAGGAGACCACCGCTCTGCTGGAGCCGGTTCTCTGCGACCAGGATGGGAATTGGACCGCCTACTACGTGCGCCTGCGCTTCATCGCCTCGGTCTGAACCGACGGCAAGGCTGCCCATTCTGGAAGGTTGCCCATTTTGCAAGGTTGCCCATTCCGGTGAAGGGTACGGGCTTCAGCCCGTACATGAAACCGGCGAAAATCGATGGGGCCTTGGCCCCTGAGGGATGAACTTGCAAGGATATTGTTCGATCCTGGGCTTCCCGCGCTGCCTGTGGAGCCCAAACCGCCTCAATTGCTGAACCACATCCTTCCGCCGACGGCCACCAGCGTGATGGCGAAGATGCGCCGCAGCCAAGGTTCCGGAATGTATTGCGCGCCCACGGCGCCGAAGTATCCGCCCACGAGGAATCCCGCGGCCAGCAACAGCCCCACGCGCAGGTCGGCGTTCCCCTTGCGGTAGTACTCCATGAACGCGAAGATGCCCACCGGCGCTAGCAATGCGCCCAGCGAGGTTCCCTGCGCCTTGTGCTGATCCATGCCCAGCAGCCAGATCAGCGCGGGAACAAACAGAATGCCTCCGCCGATGCCCACCACGCCGGAAAACATCCCCACCACCAAGCCAACCAGCAGAATCGTCCAGGTCACAAGAGCCTCCTCGGGGCGCGGCGAGGCACATCCCTGACCGGACCCGCGCTTTCAGCCTAAACCATGGCGTTCGGGGTGGTGGGGCCGCCTCAGAGGGCTTCTGCACAACGCCGTCGACCAGCGCCGCCGGACCCTCATTCGGCCTCCACAACCACGGGGAACTGCCTCGCCCGTGGCAGTTCCCCTGCTGATCTTGTTGCTCTCATCTCAGTCCGCCTCAAGCGCTCCCGTGCGGAACAGCAAGCCGGCAACGGCGCCGCCCAGGCTGGGCACAAGCAGGAAGAGCCACACCTGCGCCAGCGCCTTGCCGCCCACCAGCAGTGCGGGGCCCAGGCTGCGGGCCGGATTCACGCTCACGCCGGTGACGTGAATGCCGGTTAGGTGAATAGCCACCAGAGTGATGCCTATGGCCAGTCCCGCAAAGCCCGCCGGCGCGCTCTTCTGCGTCGACCCCAGAATCACGGTCACAAAGACCAGCGTGGCAACGAACTCGAAGACGAGGGCGGAGTGCATGCTGTAGCTGCCCTGGTAGCCTGCGCCCCAACCATTCTGGCCCAGGCCGCTGGCGGCAAGGTTGTAGCCTCCCTCCACTCCGGTGGCGATCGCAAAGATCACCCACGACGCAAGCAGGCCGCCCAGAAACTGACCAACCCAGTAGCCCAGCATGTCCACGATCTTCATTCGACCCGCACACCACACGCCCAGGCTCACGGCCGGGTTGATGTGACACCCGGAAATGGGGCCAATCCCGTAGGCCGCGCCGATCAGCCCCAGCCCGAAGGCCAGAGCGATGCCCACAATGCCCACCTTGTCGCCGGCGAACACTGCCGTTCCAACGCCAAAGAGCACCAGGATGAAGGTGCCCACAAGTTCCGCGAAGTACCTCTTCATGATTCCTCCCCATTAGTCTGATGTTGCTTGCCGGCTCGCGCCCGCCGGAGTTGTGTGCATTGCGAGGCGTTCTGCTAGCCCGGAGAGGCTGCCAAGGGGAAATGGGAACCAACCTCCGGCGCAAAATGGGAGGTGTCCCATCGGGTTGCTGAACGCGCGCACGAAGTGTGGCAGAGGCGACGGCCAAGAGTCAACATAAATGAATCGACAGAGAACCGCGCTTCGCCGGCCCGCCGCCCAACCGCCGCTCCTCCGCCTCAAATTCATCGAACGTTTGCAATCTATTTGCCCGGCTGCATTACTCTGTTAATGGTTCCGTGCGGCCTCCGCATCGTGCAATGAACGGCCGCAGGGCGAGGGCAGAGCGTTTGAGCCAAACCGTATTTGTTCTGGAAGACGACACCGATATTGCGCGCCTCGTGCAGCATCACCTGGAAGCAGCCGGGTTTGCGGCGCGCCTGTTTGTCACCCCCACCAACCTGATTCCCGATGCCGAGCGCCAGCCGCCGGCGCTGTTTCTGCTGGACATCATGGTCCCCGGCGGCGACGGCCTCGACGTTTGCCGCCGCCTGCGCCTGAACGCCGCCCTGTCCACTATCCCCATCATTTTTTTGACCGCACGCGCCAGCGAAAACGACCGCGTGCTGGGCCTAGAACTAGGCGCTGACGACTACATCACCAAGCCCTTTGCCACCCGTGAACTGGTGGCCCGGGTCAAGGCCGTGCTGCGGCGCTTTGAGCGGCCCACTTCACCCTCGATCATCAGTTTTGAAGAAGTCGTCATCGACGCCAACGCCATGCAGCTGAAGGTGCGCGGCGAGTTGACCACCACCACGGCCACCGAGTTCCGCCTGCTCGACTACCTGGCTCGCCACCCTGGCCGCGTCTTCAGCCGCGACCGCCTGCTCGACGCCGTTTGGGGCGACGCCCGATTTGTGACCCCCCGTTCGGTCGACGTCTATGTGCGCCGCATTCGTGAGAAGATCGAGGTCGATCCGGAGAATCCGCGCTACCTCAAGACCGTGCGCGGGGCAGGCTATCGCTTCGAGCTACCCAAGGGAGAATAGAAGGCTGGCTGCGCGCCGGAACGTGCCGGATGGGAGCGGCGCTCATTGACCTCCAAGCTCATTACCAAGCTGCTCGGCCTCTTTCTTCTGCTGATGGTCCTTGAGATCGCGGCGGTGGAGTTGGTGGTTCGTCCCCTAACGGAGCACACCGCTGCCGGAGCCCTTCACAGGCTCGCTCTTGAGGCGCTGTGGTCCGGCCTCATCGCGCTGGCCATCGCCCTCCCCGCGGCCGCCTGGGTTGCCGGCCGCTTAAGTTCCCGCCTCGGACGGGTGACCACCTTTGCCCGCCGCATCGCGGACGGCGATCTGGCCGCTCGCCTTGCCGAGGCCGGCCACGAGGAGCTCCCGGCCATGGAAACGGCTCTCAACCAGGCCGCGGAGCGCCTCGGCCAGAACTCCACCGAACTCGAGACCCGCCGCCAGGAACTGGCCGCCATGCTCGATTCCATGCAGGAGGCGGTTGTCGCCATCACTTCCGAGGGTCTCGTCGGCTGGTCCAACGCCGCCATGCGGCGCATCGCCGGAAACCAGATCCGCGCCGGCCGCCCGCTGGCCCACTCGCTTCGCGACCCTGAGATTCTGGCCTGCGCCCGCGCCGCCCTCGAGCGTCCCTCCAGCCCCGGCCAGCCTGAGGTTCGCTTTGGCCGGGCCAGCTCCCTGGCGCCCGGACGGATCTTTGAAATCAACGCCGCCCCGCTGCCCAGCGGCGGCGCGCTCATCGTGCTCCACGACGTCACCGCCGTCGAAGTTGCGGAGAAATCCCGCCGCGAATTCATCGCCAACGTCAGCCATGAACTGCGCACGCCGCTCACCTCCATCCAGGGCTACGTCGAGACGCTCATCGAGGATCCGCATACGCGCCCCGCGGTCACCCGCGAATTCCTGGGCGTCATTCTCAAGAATGCTACCCGCATGAACCGCCTCACCGAGGATCTGCTCGCCCTGGCCAGCATCGAGAGCCCCGACTACAAGCTCATCCCGCAACCCACGCGCGCCTCGGCCCTAATCGAGGACGCCATCGAATCCCTGGGCGGAATCGTCGTTGACTCCGGCGTCATACTGGAATCGGCTGGCGCGCCGGAAGCCCAGGTCATGGCCGACCCCGACGCCATGCATCAGGTCTTCGGCAACCTCGTCGAGAACTCCCTCAAGTACGCCAAAACCGGCAAGCGCATCCGCGCCGGCGCTCGCCTGCTCCCGTCCGAGGTCGAGTTCTTCGTCCAGGACTTCGGCCCCGGCATTGCCTCCGAGCATCTCGATCGCATCTTCGAGCGCTTTTACCGCATCGACAAGGCCCGCTCCCGCGAATCCGGCGGCACCGGCCTCGGCCTGGCCATCGTCAAGCACATCGTTCAGGCCCACGGCGGACGATTGTGGGCAGAAAGCGAACTCGGCGCTGGTGCCACCTTCCACTTCACGCTGCCGCTGGCGCTGGAACCTGCTGAAGCGTCTGCGCCGAACGGATAATTTGCCAAATCCGCCCTCAATTCAAATCCCCGTAACAATCCGCGTAGAGAATGGCTTACGGCAGTTCATTTGCAAGGGAGCTATCCGTGAAGAAGACGTTGGTTGCCGTTGTGTTGTTCGTTTTGGCCATGAGCGCCGCTCAGGCCCAGAAGTTGACCGGGGCGGGCGCAACGTTCCCCTATCCGATCTATTCCAAGTGGTTCAGCGAGTATAGCGCCGCGCATCCCGGCGTCGAGATCAACTACCAGTCCATCGGCTCCGGCGGCGGAATCCGCCAGGTCACCGCGGGCCTGGTGGACTTTGGCGCCTCCGATATGCCCATGACCGACGATGCGCTGGCTGCCTCCAAGATCAAGCTCGTTCACATCCCCACCGTACTCGGCGCGGTTGTGCCCATCTTCAACGTTCCCGGCGTCGAAGACATAAAGTTCAGCGGCGACGTGCTGGCCGACATCTATCTGGGCAAGATCACGCGCTGGGACGATCCGCGCATCGCGAAGGACAACCCGGGCGTGAATTTCTCGGGGGTTCCCGAAAGCGCCAAGAAGATCATCGTCGTCCATCGCTCCGACGGCAGCGGCACCACATTCATCTGGACCGACTACTTCAGCAAAGTTAACAAGGAATGGGAGAACGGGCCTGGCAAGGGCTCCTCGCCCAGTTGGCCGGTTGGGGTGGGTGGCAAGGGCAACGAGGGCGTGGCCGGCCTGGTGCGCCAGTTGCCGGGCGCAATCGGCTACGTCGAGTTGATCTATGCTCTGCAAAACAAGATCAGCTACGGCGAAGTGAAGAATGCCGCCGGCAACTGGGAGAAGGGCTCGATCGAGGGCGTTACCGAAGCTGCTGCCAGCATCAAGCAGCTCCCCGCCGACTACCGCGTCTCCATCACCAACGCGCCCGGCGCCAACGCATATCCCATCTCCAGCTTTACCTACCTGCTCATTCCCGTTCATCCGGCCGATACCGCCAAGGGCAAGGTCATCAAAGATCTGCTCAGTTGGATCGTCAACTCCGGCGAGAGCGAAGTTTCGGCCTTCTCTTATGCTCCGCTCCCCAAGTCGGTTGCGGAAAGGGTTCTCAAGACCATCTATTCCTTGCAGTAGAAAATGGCAAATGGTCCGGCCATCGCGCCGGACCGCCCGCCCTCCGCCAGCCGGCCCGCGCCTGTGGACCGGCGCGCGAGAGCCCTGCTAGAATTGCTTCCCGAAAGAGGGAACGATCATGCGGAAAGCGATACGGCTGTCTATTGTTTGCGCTCTCATGCTTATGCCCGGAGTTTTGCTGGCAGCGGAGAAGTTCGACGGCAACTGGCTCACGACTCTCACCTGCCCTGACAAGGGAAAGACCGAGGGCTACACCTGGAAGTTCCCCAGCGTGATCAAGGACGGCGTCTACCACGGGGAGCGCGGCACCGCGGGGCAGCCCGGCTACCTGTCGATCGATGGCAAGATATCCGACGACGGCACGGCCAAGCTCTCCGCCAACGGCATCGTCGCCTCCAGGCAATATGCCCGCGGCGTCTTCGTAGGGCAGGGAACCGATTATAGCTACAACATCAAGGCTCAGTTCAAGGAGACGGAGGGCAAAGGTACCCGCGACGAAGGTCTGGGCATCGTAGGCCGCCCCTGCACCTTCGACTTCGTCAAGCAGCCGGCCGCCAGCCAGACGGGCGGGCGCTAGGCTGCGAGTTGCTCCCCGATCAGCCGATCCACCAGCGCCATGAGGTGCTCGCCCGTGCGCGGCAGCACGAATTCCGAGGCCGCCCCATCCCAATCGAGCTTGAAGCTGGTCGAGAGCGCCGAAATCCAAATCTGCCGCACCGGCGCGTTGGGTGTAATCACAAACTTGCCCGCTGGCTCCTCAAAGAGCACCTGCAGCGCGCCGCCCTGCTCCTCGACCTCGAAGCCGGCCTCGTCCTCCTCGCGCGCAATCAAGTGCTGCATCAGCGAGTCCAGAGCCGTTCCGGCCAGATTGCGGAACTCCAGTTCGTCCACCATGGTCCCAGTCTAGCAAGGCGTGCGCCAGCCGACTGCCCATATCTGGAGGCCGCACATTCCCCGTCAAAAAGTGAGCGATATTGGATAGCGCCCATGTGCCCTTTCGACCATCCTTGAAGATGGATTCATGTCAACAGTTCACCCGGTTCTGCCGGTTATGTTCCGGCTCATTTGGTTTTTTTGCGTGCTTTTCTCCGCCTTTTCATCGGAACCTCGCACGCTCTTTACCAGTGCGCCGTCATACTTTCCTTGAGGCTTGACTTGGGAGGGCAAAAGGATGCGTCGACTGTGGCTCACTGCGGGGCTTGTGGTAGCGGCTCACGGCGCCCTTTGCGTCCATGCCCAGCAGTTTCCGCCGCCAATCCCGGCCGGCCAACTGGTCCGGGAGGTCGTCTACAACGAAACCCGCGACCACGAACAGCACGGCTACTGGCGCTACTGGGTTCAGCGCCGCCTCCAGCAGCAAACTCAACTCGAAGATCAGGTGGAGACCGCCCAGGGTCCCATCGCCCGCCTCGCCCTCAGTAACGGACGACCGCTTACCCCAGCGGCAGAACGCGAGGAACAGGCGCGCCTTGACCGCTTGGTCAGCTCAGCCGGCGAACAGGCAAAGCATCTCCAGGCGTATGAAGACGACGAAAACCGCATCGGCCGGATTCTCGCCATGCTGCCCGATGCCTTCCTTTATGAATACGACGGCGGCGAGGACGGTTGCCATCGCCTCCGCTTTCGCCCCAATCCGGACTACTCCACCCGCTCCATCGAGGCCCGAATCTTCCACTCCATGAGCGGTACGTTGTGGGTCAATGCCCGCTACAAGCGGCTGGCCCGGCTCGACGGGCGCTTCGAGGAGAATGTGGACTTCGGCTACGGCATACTGGGCCGCCTCTACAAGGGAGGTTGGTTCCAGTTGCAGCGCACCCAGGTTAGCCCCACCGATTGGAAGACCGACCGGATCGAGGTCCACTTGAATGGCCGCGCCCTGCTCGTCAAGTCCTTTGCCCGCGAAACCAGCGAGGCGCGCGGCGGCTTTCTGCCTGTGCCCGCGGGGATGAGTCTGGCTCAGGGAATGGCGCTCCTCGAAGAGAATCAGGCCCGCACCGAAGCCCAGACCCCCATCCGGACCCCGGCTGCGGAAAAGACAGCCCTGATCGCCCCAGCCGCCCTCGCCCTGCGGCGTTAGGCCGCAAATCCGTACATCGCAGGTCTTGTGAATCTGCCAACTTGCCAACTCGCTATTCCCGCGAAGCGGGAGCTAACCTGCCGCTCTCGTCAAGAACCCCGCCAATCGATCCCCGAGCTTCACTGGCAGCAACTGAAATGTTCATCGCGGCTCTTCGAGAAGAGCATGCGAAGGGCATGAGAGCGCCCCCCAAGCCCGCCCGGCATTGTCTCGAACCCGGACAGTTTCTGTCGCGAAACCGGACAATCTGCCTCGATCTCGGACAATCTGTTTCAAACTCGTACAGTTTGTTCAAGAAAGATTAAAGTTCGCTCCCCCCACGCCGATATGCGGACCATGGAAAGCCCTTGAGCCGGCCTTGAAGCAGGAGCGACAGAAGATGGGAATCACTCCAATCACCAGCCTCACGCCGCTGCCCCTCGCCCGCTCCATCGAGGCCGAGCTGGAACCCTTGCCGATGGAGCGGGTCGAGAACTTGGCACGCACCGGCGACGAGACGTACTCCCCCAGCAACGGCAAGTCCGCCCGCGGAGCCGAGGACGACGAGCCGGAGGCCGAGCTGGAAGGCGAGGTCGAAGAGTTCCCGGCCGAAGACGAATCGGAGTCCACCGTGCCGCCCGCCCGCAACGAGCCAGGCCGCCCGATCAGCTTCTTTGCTTGAGCGGTCAGCGCGGTAACTCGTTTGAATCAGCCGGAAGCTTCCATCTCTTTGAGCGACTCGCCATACGGCGCCCGCAGCACGCCGCGTTCGGTCACGATGGCGGTCACATACTTCGCCGGAGTCACGTCGAAGGCGGGGTTGCAGATGCCCACGCCGTTGGGGGTGAGTTGCTTGCCGCCGTGGTGAGTAACCTCATTCGCCGCGCGCTCCTCGATGGGAATCAGGTCGCCGGTCGCGGTAGCCATATCGACCGTGGACCAGGGAGCGGCCACGTAGAACGGGATGCCGTGCTCCTTTGCCAGGATCGCCACGTTGTAAGTGCCGATCTTGTTGGCCACGTCCCCGTTTGCGGCTATCCGGTCTGACCCGACAACGACGGCCTGGATGCGCCCGGCTCTCATCAGGCTGGCGGCCATGTTGTCGCAGATCACGGTGGTGGGAATGTGGTCCGCCATCAGCTCCCAGGCGGTGAGCCGCGCGCCTTGCAGAAACGGCCGGGTCTCGTCCGCAAACACGTGAATGCGCTTGCCCTGCTCGACGGCCGAGCGGATAATGCCCAGAGCGGTTCCATAGCCGCAGGTGGCCAGCGCGCCGGCGTTGCAGTGGGTCAGCACCCCTATCGACCCTACGGACGAAGACCCGTCCGCGGGGGCCCCGGCTCCCTCGTCCGGCAGCAGCGCCGCGCCGAATGCGCCCATGGCGCGGCAAGCGGCTATGTCTTCCTCGTACATGGCGTGCGCTTCGGCCAGGATTCTCTCCTGTACCTGGGCCAAGGTCGCGCCTTCGTCTAGCAATTGCGCAAAGAGCCGCCTCATTCGGTCGATGGCCCAAAACAAATTCACCGCCGTGGGCCGCGTTGCCGCCAGGCGAGCGCAGATCCGCTCGAACTCCGGCGCGAACAGATGCGGCGTCACGGCGCTGGTGCGCAGCGCGCCCAGGGCGATGCCGTAGGCAGCTGAAACGCCGATGGCCGGCGCGCCGCGCACCACCATGGTGACGATGGCCTCGGCCACCTGCTCGTAGGTAGTGGCGAGTACGTAGCTCTCCTCCAGGGGGAGCTTGGTCTGATCGATGAAGCGAACGCCGTCCGGGGTCCAGGTCAGGGTGGGAATCATGCCATCCCAGTGTAAACCGCAGTGCGCAAACCGCCCTAACAGCCTGCGGTGAAGGTCGAGTTTTGAAAGGGCACGACTTCAGTCGTGCCGCAAGCGCAATAGAATCAATGCGGGCTTTAGCCCCCGAGGGAAGTTTTCAGCAGTTGGGACTTTCACTACAGGCTGCTGAGCAGCTTCGGCGGGAAGCGTCCCCAGTTTTCGCTGGACTTGCCTCCGCCTGAATGCGTAGAGTGGATGCGGTACTTTCCACTGCCTTTTTCCCAATTCCAGCGCCTCGCCCGGCGCCCTGACCGGTGTTAGTGACCGCGCGTTCAAAGCGCCGATTGGAAAACAGCGTAGTGAGGCAGTTCTTTTCAGAGAAAGCGGGGAGAGAGATTCATGGCAACTCAGTCCAAACCACCGGCGCCAACCAGCGCGCCCAACTATACCGTGCCGTTCATTATCGTTACCGCCCTGTTCGGCATCTTCGGATTCCTCACCAGCCTGAACAACCAGTTGGTGGGCAAGCTGAAGGAGGTATTCAATCTGTCTTATGGGCCGTCGGCGCTGGCCACGGCGGCCTGGTTCTTCGCCTACCTGGTCTTCTCGGTGCCCAGCGGCAAGCTCATCGAGAAAGTGGGCTACAAGAGCACCATGGTGATTTCGCTCTTCATCATGGTGATAGGCGCTCTGTTGTTCGTTCCCGCTGCCAACATGGTGAGTTTTCCTCTTACGCTGACAGCGATCTTTGTCCTGGCCTCCGGCGTCTGCGCCTTGCAGACCTCGGCCAACCCCTATGTGGCGATTCTTGGCCCCGAGAGCAGCGCCTCGGCGCGCCTGAACCTGGCGCAGGCCTTCAACTCCGGCGCTTCGGCGCTGGCTCCGTGGGTTGCGGCCGCATTCATTCTGGCCCATGCCGGCAACGCCTCCACCCCCGCGGCCGAGGCCCACATGCTCGAAGGACCTTACGTCCTCATTGCCGGCGCGCTGCTCTTGCTCGGCTTTGTGGTAATGTTTTTGCACCTGCCCGCCATCGCCATGGCCCCATCGTCGGGGCAGGCGGCGGGCGCGCCGGGCCGCGGCATCTGGAGTCATTCCCATACCGTGCTGGGCATGGTGGGTATCTTCTTCTATGTGGGCGTTGAGATCTCCCTGGCCTCGTACGGCATACAGTACTGCCAGGCGCAGGGGATGACCAACGTGCAGACGGCAGGACTCATGGTTCTGCTCTACTACCTCGGCATCATGGCAGGCCGCTTCGTGGGCAGCGCGCTGATGAGCGTGATCAAGCCGGAGAAGATGCTGGTGGTTCTTGGCATCCTCGGCGTCGCGCTGCTGCTGGTCTCCATGTTCAGTTCCGGGCCGGTCGCCATCTGGAGCCTGGTGCTATGCGGTCTGGCCAACTCCATCATGTACCCGACCATCTTTGCCCTGGGCATCGCCGAACTGGGACCGCTGACCAGCAAGGGCTCGGGCGTCATCACCATCGGAAACGTGGGCGGAGCGGTGATTCCCTTGCTCTTTGGCGCCCTGGCCGACAAGGTTGGGATGCAACACGCCTTCGTCATCCCCATCGTCGGCTACCTCTTCATCACCTACTATGGCCTGTCGGGATACAAGCCCAGCAGAGCATAGCTGCCGCGCATCGCTTGCTTTAAACCCCACGGCCCTCCGGTTCCAACCGGAGGGCCGTGTGGCGTTTGGCGACCGAAGCATAGAGGTTTTTCGCGCCACCGCCGCCACCCGTGTTTTGCCTAGCACCACGTCGCGGACGCCGTCGTCTCCTGCGATTGGCAGCCGCCTATTCAAACCGCAACAGGACGATCTCCGCGTTGCTTCCGACCCTCATGGGAGGCCCCCAGGTTCCGGCGCCGGTCGATGTGTAGACCTGCAAGGAGCCGAACCGCTGCAAGCCGAACGTGAACTCCCCGAAGGCGTGGCGGACGAACCATGTGAAAGGAAAGAGCTGGCCGCCATGCGTGTGCCCGGAGAGCTGCAGGCTGACGCCGGCTTGCTCCACGATAGGCAGCCGGTTGGGCGCGTGGCTGAGCAGAATGCTGGCCTGGCCGCGATCGAGACCCAGGGCATTCAGCGTGGCATGAACGCGGTGCAGTTGGGTGGAGTCGCGATAGAAGATGCCCACAATCTGCAGGCCATCGACGGTGACCTTTTCATTGGCCAGCACGCGGACGCCGGCCCGGTTGAGGGTCTCGCAGTATCGCTCGGCGTGGCCAAACTCCTCGTGGTTGCCGGTGGAAAAATAGATGCCGAACGGCGGGGAAAGTTCTTTGAGGGGAGCGACTAGGCGCTCTGGATCGGATTTGGTTCCGTCGAAGAGGTCGCCGGGGATGAAGACGATATCCGGCTTCAATCGCGCGGCGATGCGCGCGATGCGCCGGCTGAATCCGATCCCGTTGACGTGCCCCAGATGCAGGTCGCTCACCACCAGCGCGGTGCGGCCGCGCCAGGATTCAGGCAGGTTGGGCAGCGTGACCGGCACGCGCCGGATGCGAATCCGGCGGGCATTGATCAGCCCATACAGGGCGGCCAGGGCGGCCAGCGTAAACAAGACCGCGGCGATGAGAGGACGGAAGGGAAGCGGGTTGGGGCTCAGCCCGGAAAGCAGCAGCGCGAACCATGCCACCCAGCTCAGGCAGGCCGCGAGAAAGAAGAAGTTGAGGAACCCCAGCCACACGGCGGCAATCCTGTAGAGCGCCACCACCAGCCAGTTCGAGGAGCTGAAGCCCAGCAGAGCCGCGGCGATGAAGCTGAAGGCCAGCAGGAAGATCGCGTTCCCCAGCGCCATCGCCATGGCGGGGCTGAGATTGCCCTGGAAGTCGACGAATGTGCGATAGATAAACCAATGGGCAAGACACAGAAAGGCTTGCATCGAGAGGATGCCGAACATCGGCCAGGCCTTCAAACGGGGCCTCCTTGCTTCCATGATGGCATGAACGGAGATCGGGGAGCGGGGAACAGCAATCGGGCAGATGCGGCTGCATGAAAGAATACTCCAATGGCGGTCGATGAAGGCGGCGCGCTCGGGCTTTACATCTCGATTCCCTTTTGCCGGTCGAAGTGTACCTACTGCAACTTCGCCTCGGGGGTTTACCCGAAGAGCGAACATGCGCGCTATGTGGACCGCCTTATCGAGGATCTTTCGTCAGCCCGCGAGTGGGCGGCGCGCATGGCTGTCGAGCTGCAGCATCGGGTGGACACCGTTTACCTGGGCGGAGGAACTCCAACTCTGCTTGCGCCGGATCTGCTGGCGCGCTTGTTCGCGGCCATGCGGTCGGAGTTTGACCTCGACCCCGACGCCGAGATCACGGTCGAATGCGCGCCCGGTCAGCTTGCGGACGATACCCTGGAGGCGCTGGTCCGGGCAAGCGTCAATCGCGTCAGCCTGGGTGTGCAGTCGTTCGTCAATCGCGAGGCCGCAGCGAGCGGGCGGCTGCACAACCGCGCCATGGTCGAAGAGGATTTGCGTCGCCTGCGCACCGCTGGCATCGCCAACCTGAGCGTGGACCTGATTGCCGGCCTCGCCGGACAGACCTCTGCTTCCTGGCGGGAGTCCCTCGCGGCGCTCATCGACTCCGGCGTTCCCCATGCCAGCGTCTACATGCTCGAAGTGGACGAGGACTCGCGTCTGGGCCGCGAGGTGCTTGCGCACGGCGTCCGCTACCATGCCGGCCTCGTTCCCAGCGACGACGCCATTGCGCAAATGTACTCCGTCGCCATCGAGCTTCTGGGCGCGGCCGGCCTCGGCCAATATGAGATTTCGAACTTCTGTCGGCCGGGGTTTGCCTCGCGCCACAACCTGCGCTATTGGGAGCGCCGTCCGTACCTTGGCCTCGGGCTGGATGCCTCCTCCATGCTGCGTGCGGCCTCGTCGCAAGTCTGCGTGCTGCGCTCCACGACAACCGGTGACCTGACAGCCTATCTCGCCGGCGCGGAGCCCGTCGAGACGGCATGGCTCTCCCCCGAGCGCCAGCACGAGGAGGCCTGGTTTCTCGGCCTGCGCCTGAATGCAGGGGTCGATGTGGCCGCGCTGGAGCGGGAGTTCGGCCCGGCAATGACCGCCCCGGCGCTGGAGGCCGTAGACCAACTGGTCGAAGCCGGCCTGCTGACCTCGAACGGCAAGACGATTCGCCTCACCGCCCGGGGCCAACTGCTCTCCAACGATGTCTTTCAGGAGTTTCTCGGCGGCGAGCGGAACTCGCGTTGAGGACGGCCGGCAGTTGATGGAGAATCCGGCACTTGGCCCGTTCGTTGTAAGCTATTCACATCGATGGCTAAGCCTTCATCACTGCTCGACACGCGCGTCATCTACTGCGGCGACAACCTGGAGCAGCTCAAGAAGCTGCCGGGTACCTGCATCGACCTTATTTATATCGATCCGCCCTTCAATTCCAACCGGACCTACGAGGTCTTCTGGGGCGAGACCAAGGAGAAGCGGTCCTTCGACGACCGCCATGAATCGACACGGGCCTACATCGAGTTCATGCGGCCCCGTTGCGTTGAGTTGTCGCGTGTCCTGAAGAAGACGGGCAGCTTCTACTATCACTGCGATTGGCACGCCAGCCATTACGTCAAGGTAATGCTGGATCAGATCTTCGGCGAGAACAACTTCATCACGGAGATCATTTGGCACCGGGCACTTGCAAAAGGCCTGGCCTTCAAAAGATTTCCTAACAATCACGACACTCTTTTTCTCTACGGAGGCGGCGGGGAAACCGTCTTTAACCGGCCCTACAATCCGTACGATCCGGAGAATCTCGATGCGAAAACTGCTGGAAAATACTCGCATCGCGACCCAGACGGACGGCTTTATCAGTTGGATAATTTGACCAATCCAAATCCAGATCGACCCAATTTGACTTACGAATTCCTGGGCCATAAAAAAGTTTGGCGCTGGACTAAACAGCGGATGCAAGAGGGCTACGAAACCGGGATCGTGGTTCAGCCAAGCCCCGGAGCAGTGCCGCGCATGAAACGTTACCTCGACGAACAAGAGGGACGCCCCATCGACACGGTTTGGACGGATATTCCACCGATCAACTCCCAAGCCAAAGAGCGTTTAGGCTACCCAACGCAGAAGCCCTTGAAGTTGCTTGAACGTATTCTCGAAATCTCCTCTAAACCAAACGACATTGTTCTCGATTCCTTCTGCGGCTGCGGAACTGCATTGGTAGCCGCGCAAAACCTCGGCCGTCAGTGGATTGGAATCGACATTTCTCCCACCGCCTGCCGGGTGATGGCCAAGCGATTGCGAGATGTGTGCAAGTTGCGCGAGGACGAGCACTATTGGCTTCACGGAAGAGGGTTCGTGGTGCGCGGCCTGCCGTGGACCGAAAAGCAGCTTCGCGCCATTCCGCCGTTCGAGTTCGAGAACTGGGCCGTAATTGCTTTGGGCGGCATTCCCAATAAGACGCAGGTGGGCGACATGGGCATCGACGGCCGCATCTACCCTGTCGGCTCCGAGCCAGCTGCGGCCGGCAAGGAAGCCGGACAGCTTGACTTCATGGACGACTGGTATCCGATCCAGGTGAAACAGATGGACAAGATAGGCCGGCCGGACATCGACAAGTTCGAAGCTGCGATGATACGGACGAAGCGAAAGAAGGGATTCGTTGTGGGCTTCGACTTCAGCAGCGATGCTATGACAGAGATCAACCGATTCTTCCGAACCGAGCACATTGTGATTGTCCCGCTGAGTGTGCGGGAGATTCTCGACGAGACCATCGCGCAAAAACTCGCATAGGGGCCTCGGGCAATAACAGCTTCCCTCTTTACGCCAGTTCGTGCGGTCTCCGTTGAGCCTGCCCGCCCCTACCACGCCAGCAGTTCATCCCCACAGCTGGGCGATAGAAAGGCGACCGGCGCCGCGTCGGGCTGCGCCGAGTCGCCAAAGAACTGGATCGACTCCGGCCCTTCAGCCTTGGCCCATTGCAGGGCCTGTTCGGCCTCCCGCAAGACCACCACCGGGGAACGCCCGTGGCTGCTGGCGACGCCAAAGCACGCCGACAGCCGAATCGCCTCCCCGTCCACGCGGAACGGCGATGCAAAGACCTCGACGCGCAGCCGCTCGGCCAGAATCGCGGCGTTGGCCGTGTCGCAGCCCGGCAGCGCAATTAGAAACTCATCCATGCCGGGCCGGCCCAGCAGGTCGTAGCTGCGCAGCAGGCGCGCGGTACGGCTGACCACGTGGCAGAGCAGGTTGTCGCAGGCGTCAGCGCCCAGCCGGGAGTTCCAGTGGCCGAAGTCGTCGATGTCGAACAGGATCATGCTGAGCGCTCCCTTCATCCGCTGCACGCGATCCGTCTCGCGGAAAAGCAGGGCGAGCATGGCTTCGCGGTTGTAGACGCCGGTCAGCCGGTCGGTCTGCGCGTTCAGCACTGCGGCCTCGCGGTGCACGTCGAGTTCGTGCGCCAGCCGCTTGGCGCGCAGCAGCAGGTCGATCCGCAGGCGCCAATAAGAAGATTCTGAGGCGCGCGGAATCAGGTCGTCGATCACGCCCTCGGCGAGCCGGTCGATCCATTCCTGCGTCACAATGTCCGAAATCAGGACAATCGGCACGCGCTTGGCGCTGACTTGCGTGCGCGCCAGCGTGAGCAACCGGTCCATCTTCATGCCCGGCAAGTTCGAGTCGAGAAGCGCCAGGTTGGGTGGAATCGCCGCGATGATGGCGGCTAGCGCGGCCTCGGCGGTAAGAACCACTTCGACCCGCGCGCCAATGGCGAGCAGCACCGGTTCGATTGCGGTTAGAAGCGCTGGCTCGGGCAATGCCAGCAGGAATGTGGGTGTGTGATTGGCGAGCATCCGGAATCACCTCCATACCGGATGCATCGGCGACGGTTAGAAATAATTCAGAGAGCTTGAGGAAATTCTTGGCGGGACGCAATTACCTGCGGGCGGCTTTTCGCAAACAAAAGTGTACTCTCGCGCCTCTTCCCGAAGGTCTTCCCGCTCGCGCCTCAGCGCTCCGGCCGCACTACCTCATCCTGCCGCGGGTGGGTGTAGGCGGCTGGGGGCACGTCGGTGAGCGGCAGCGCGGGGCCTTCCCAAAGCAATCGCGGCCCGCCCTGGCTGGCGAAGTGCAGCCCTTCCAGATGAAAGGCATGCTTGCCGGCGCGCAGGCCCAGCGATCCGCGATCGTAGCGCATCGCATTTCCCGGCGCGCCGCAGACCTGGGCAAACGGCGGGCCGGTCTTGGCCACTTCCACGCCGTCGATCGCCAGGCGCGCACCGTCGCGGGCCAGCAGGTGGAAGGTGTAGCCGCCGTCGGCGGGAATCTCAATCAGGCCGTCCCAGGCGGCGGCATAATGCGTAAACCCCTGGGAATCGGCGCGCAGGCTGGGCGACTGGCCGCTGAGGACCGCGCGCTCGGCGGCCAGGTTTGGCAGTTCGGTCCACTCTCCAGGGAAGATTCGCCAGGCCAGGCCGGGCACTTCGGGGCCGGCTTCCTCCGCGGCTTCGTGCCAGCGGACCACGGCTACCACTCCCTGGCCGGCCCAATCCTCAATGGGTGAATCCGCATTGCCCTGCGGGCCTTCGACGCGAAGCAGAACCCTGAAGCGCCCCGCGCCGTTCGCCGCTCCGTCGAGTTCGGTGCCCTCGGCGTCCGGAAAGCTGTGGCGCACGCTGCGGCCGTGAGCCTGGGTTCCGTCGCCAAAGAGCCAGGTATAGCGCGCGCCGGGCGACGCCTGCGCCGTAAAGGCGACCTTCTGCCCGGGCGCAAAGACCGGGGGATCGAAGGTGAACGCTGCAACCGGATTGTGGCTGGCGGTGAATTGAGCCGGCTGTGCGCCGCCTGAGACCACCAGCGGCAGGTCGGCATCGCCGGCGGCGCGGCTCTGGCCGTACTTCACATTGTCGAAGGTCACCCCGGCCACGTCGCCCATCATCGTCGAATCCGCGAGCGGCGGTTGGTCCAGCGCCCAGATATTGTGAAAGGCAAACCCGTGCAGACCTGGGTACTCCTGCTCCATCTGCACCAGCGAGTACCAGTTGTCGAGAAAGAGATTCTCGAAGGTGTAGTTGGAGTGGTCGCCCTTGGCGTTGTTTGCGCCCCAGAAGCCGAGCAGGCCGAAGGTCTGCCCGCACGCGCCGATGCCGCCATGCAGCACGTCCGAGTCGCGCAGCGTGAAGTTGCGCGAGTTGAAGGTCTTCCGCGGCCACCCGGCGCGCACGATGTTGGAGATGCTGGTCGAGACCACGCTGTTCTCGATCAGGATGTTCTGCACTTCGTTGCCCGGTCGCAGCATCTCCTCGTCGGTATAGCCGTCCCAGTTGCCCTGCATGGCGAAGACGTCGTCCGAGGTGCGCAGAAAAGCGTCGCGAATCACCGAGTCGCCGCCGCCCAGCCAGTCCATGCCGTCCTGGTTGGCGTTGCCGGGGTTGCCGCCGATCACCCGCAGGTCCTCGAAGTTGAGCCCCGTCGAATCCTTCATCTGGATCGACCACGTCCGCGAGCGGACGATGCAGGTCAGCCCGTCGATCTCCACGTTATGCGCTTCCAGCGCGCCGATGCAGTGCCAGTCGGGCTTCTGCATCCAGCCCTCGTCGTTGTTGGGGTCCTGCGGTCCGTCATACACGATCGTTCCGCGCCCCAGTATCTTTACGTCGTGAACCTTCCACAGGTTCAGGCTGCCGTAGAGGTACGAGCCGGGAGCCAGGTAGTAGATGTCGCCGCTCTTGGGGTTGAGGCTCTCGCGGAGAACGCCCGCGGGCACAATGTGGACGTTGGGGCCGGTGGGCGGCGGTGGGGGCGGCGTGCCCGCAAAGAGAAAGAGCATGTGCGCGTAGTTCAGAAAGTCGCCGGGGCGCGAGATGGAGAGCTTCGCCGGCCCGGCCAGCCGGAAGCGGATGGTCTGGCCCTGCCGCGCAGGCCGCAGGCCGAGCCTCCAGGGCTGAATGTCGACGCCCTTGTCCCAGAATCCGGCTTCGGTAGCCGTGATCGCCACGTCCACCGGGCCAGTCACATCGAAGCTGACGTACTCATAACTCGCCGCCGCGTGCGCCACGTACACCGGCTGGCCGTTCACGGTGACGGTGAAGGCCGTCGAGCGCATCTCCGCCGGCACGGGCGCGGCCTGCACGCGCGAGGCGGCATGGGCGGCGGCGGAAAGCGCGAGAAGCACCACGAGAAACGGACGAAAACCCGGCAAGAAGGCGAACTCCGGCAAAAGAGTGGGTATGAAACCACTCTAGCACCGGCGACGGAAGCCGCCGTTTCCAGCCACCTTCCTCCTGCTTCCGGCGATTGTCCAAATAGAATGGACAGATGGTGCTCACCCGTATTCTGTTTGTCTCCATCGCGTTCCTCGTCCCGGCATGCGCCGCCGCCCAACAGGACACCGGGCCGGACGCGGACGTCGAGGCGATCCATCGCCTCATAGGCCAGTACACGAAAGCTGTCGACACAGTCGATCTGAACCTGCTCTCGCAAATCTGGTCTCACTCTCCCGAGGTCTCGTTTATCTATCCGCTGGGCGAGGAGCACGGCCTCGATGCCATCGAGCACCATGTCTTTGAGAACGTGATGGGCGGCATGTTCTCGGCGCGTGACCTAGTGGCGCAGGGCGTGGCGATTCACGTGGACGGCAACGCGGCGTGGTCGGAATTCCACTGGGTATTTCACGCGACGATGCGCAAAGATGGATCGGCGGTGACCACTCACGGCGTCGAGACTCAGATCTACCTCAAACAATCCGGAACGTGGCGTCTGGTTCACGTCCACTACTCTGAAGATCGCCAGCCCGCCCCCCTAGGCGCTTATTGATGATTTCCTGCGTTCCCAGGTCCCCAAATGCGAGGGACCTGGGGCACCCAAGCCACCCGCCCCGAGGCCGCCGCGCGCTAGATGCCTTCCCCCATGGAGACGTACTGCCTCATGCGCTCCAACTTTGTGCGGTAGGCTTCGCGTTCCGCGGCTTCGGCGGTGAACTGCTCCGCCGGCCGGGGCTTGCCGCCCAGGCGTTCTTCCAATTCCTCTACGCGCGCCGACAGCGCGATCAGCGCGTCCGAGAGCGGGTCCTTGATGTCGTGCGGATCGGTAATCAGCACCCTCTCGCCGTTGCGATAGACGATGTGCGCGGGAACGCCGACAACCGTCGAATCGGGCGGCACGTCGCTGAGCACCACCGAGCCCGCGCCCACGCGCGAGTGCTCGCCGATGGTGATGTCGCCCAGCAGGTTGGCGTTGTTGCCGATAAAGACGCCGTCGCAGACCGTGGGGTGGCGCTTGCCGTGGCCCTTGCCGGTGCCTCCCAGGGTTACGCCCTGGTACATGGTCACGTCGTTGCCCACGATGGCGGTTTCGCCGATCACCACGCCGGTGGCGTGATCGATGAACAGCCGCCGCCCCAGCGTCGCGCCGGGATGAATATCCACGCCGGTGTAGAAGCGGCCAACCTGGGAGAGCAGCCGCGCCAGCAGGCGCAGTTTTGCCCGCCAAAGAGCGTGCGAGACGCGATGAATCCACACCGCCCACAGGCCGGGATAGCAGAGAAAGACCTCCAGGCGGGAGCGCGCGGCCGGGTCGCGCTCCAGCACGGAGTTGATGTCGTCGCGGATGCGGGCGTACAAGGACATTGCGTTCGAGTCTTGCAACAACGGTAACAGAGTCGGCTGAAGGAAACTCTGAATAGGTCAACCGCTCGATTGCCTTGAAGGGTACGGGCTTCAGCCCGTACTTCAACAACTGCAAAACGGTGCTGGGCTTTAGCCCCTGCGTGAACCGTCTCCGGAACTTTGCAGTCCCTCAGCGTCTAAAGCCGCAAGACCTTGCCTCTCAAGGTGGACGGGCTGAAGCCCGTCCCCTTCAACGCATGGAGACGTTGAGCCTTGCCTACACCGCAATCGCCTCGACAGACAGCGCCAGCGCCTTCTGGCGCAGCGACTCGAAGAGAATACTCGACAGATAGCGCTCGCCGAAGTCGGGCAGCACCACCACGATCAGCTTGCCGGCATTCTCCGGCCTTGCGGCCACCTTGAGCGCCGCTGCCACGGCCGCTCCCGAGCTGATGCCCACAAACAGCCCTTCCTCAAGCGGCAGCCTGCGCGCCGCCTCGATCGACTCGTCGTTGGTGACCTGGACGACCTCGTCGACGAGGCTCATGTCGAGCACACCGGGCACGAACCCCGCGCCGAGGCCCTGAATCTTGTGCGGTCCAGGCTTGCCGCCCGAGAGTACGGGGCTGTCGGTCGGCTCGACCGCGATGGCCTTGAACCCCGGCTTCAGAGGCTTGATGTACTTGGCCACGCCGGTCACGGTGCCGCCCGTGCCCACGCCGCTGATGAGAATGTCCACCTTGCCGTCGGTATCGTTCCAGATCTCGGGGCCGGTGGTTGCCAGGTGAATTGCGGGGTTGGCGGGGTTGTTGAACTGCTGGAGTATGTAGCCGTTTGGCGTCTTGGCCAGAATCTCATCGGCCTTGGCGATAGCACCCTTCATGCCGTTCGGTCCGGGCGTGAGCACGATCTCCGCGCCGAAGGCCAGCAGCACCGTGCGGCGTTCCAGGCTCATGGTCTCCGGCATGGTGAGGATGATCCGATAGCCCTTGGCCGCGGCCACAAAGGCCAGCGCGATGCCCGTGTTGCCGCTGGTCGGCTCGATGAGCACGGTCTGGCCGGGCTTGATCTTGCCTGCCTTCTCGGCGGCGTCGATCATTGCGAAACCGATGCGGTCTTTCACGCTGCTGACGGGGTTCTGGCTTTCCAGCTTGGCTACAACGGTAGCGGGCAGTCCCGCCGCTATGCGATTGAGCCGCACCAGCGGGGTGCGGCCAATGAGTTCAGTTACATCCGCGGCAATGCGCGCCATGATCTTCTCCTTTTTGCGGGCCAAAGGCCCATATCCTCGATTACCAAGGGTTTGAGTTGACGGTGGAGCTATCAAGGTGGGGAAAAACGCGCGCATGGAGCGCACGTCCGCATCGGGCTGTCACCAGGACGGTGTTAGCGACATCGACGCATGAAGATAGAGTAGCCCCGAAGCCCTCGATATGGCAAGGGAGGCGGGAGAAAAGATTCTCCGCTCCTGGGGAACTGCGCTGTCGAGTTGCAACCCCTGTGGGTAAAGCGAGTACAAATGAGAGTTGAATTGGAGAAGGCAATGAGCGCCCTAATCGGAGGAACTGTCTTTTTGGCGTTGGCCCTCGGCTGGCAAGTTCGCGGGAACGGGGTCGAGATTTCGACTGCCGTCGTCCCCGATGGTTCCAACCCGGTGTTGACCGTCGCGAATTACGCTCGAATCAGGAGGTTCATTCTCGCTCAAGGCAAGCACTCGCCCTACGGCAGCCGGACCGACAACCCCTATTGGCCATTCCCCGGCTTCGACGTATACCTCGAACCGGAGACACAATGGTTCGGCGGTGAGATCGACGAGTCCGAATTCAATGAACTCTTTGCGATCAAGGTGACGAAGTCACCCCAAGGCGGGGCCGGCCCGCGCATCAATTACCCCCGCGTTTCGCCGGATGAGAGCGGGAAGGAGCTTCGAATCTTTGAGTACCATTCCAAGAAGGATCCGCAGCTTCTCATTCAGGCGGCCACCGAGTACTTCAGCGTTGCCCTGGCCGAGATCGATCGCCAGACCAGCCACGGGGAATCCGGCAAGCCGTCTCCAGCCGCCAATCGGCAATAAGCCTCACCCCGTATTCCTCAGCCCCGCCGAAATCCCGCTGATTGTCGCCGCAATCGCCCGATTGACCTCCGCCGTATCCTCGCCGGCCCGCTTCCGCCGCAGCATGTCCACCTGAATCAGGTGCATGGGATCAACGTAAGGGTTGCGCAGCTTGATCGAGTGGCCCAGCACCTGGTTTGACTCCAGCAGTTCCGTCTGCTGTGTCACAGCCAGCACCGCCCGCACGGCGCGATGGAACTCCGCCTCAAGCAGCCCGTAGACCCGCTCGCGCATTTGCGCGTCCTCGACCAATGAGGAGTAAAGCCGCGCCGTAGCCAGGTCCACTTTCCCCAGCGCCAATTCCACGTTGCGCATCAGGTCGATGAACAGCGGAAACTCGCGCGCCATCGTTTGCAGCAACTCCAGCGACCCCGGCCGGGCAAGGTACTTCTCGATGGCAAACCCCACGCCAAACCAGGCCGGAACCAGCAGCCGCGACTGCGTCCACCCAAAGACCCACGGAATGGCGCGCAAGTCGGCGAGCGACGGTGAGTCCCTCCTCCGTGCGGGCCGCGAGCCGATCTTGGCGTTCTCCAGTTCGCCCACCGGCGTAGACTGCTCGAAGTAAGCAACCACTCCGGGATCGTCGAGAATATGCTCGCGATAATAGCCGAACGAAATCGCCGAAAGCTCGTCGAGAGCTGCCTCCCATTCGGGCTTGAGCACACCGGTGAAGTGGCCCTCCGGGTCGCGCGCATTGGGCCTGGCGAGGGCATCCAGCGACGCCGCGATCATCAGTTCCAGGTTCCGCTCCGCCAGCACCTCGTCGGCATACTTGAAGTTCAGCACTTCGCCCTGTTCGGTGATGCGCAACTGCCCGTCGAAGGCGTCCATCGGCTGCGCGAAGATGGCGCGATGCGTGGGTCCGCCGCCTCGGCCCACCGTCCCGCCCCGCCCGTGGAAGAGTCGCAGCTTCACGCCCGCCTCGCGCGCCGCCACATGCAGCCCGCGATGCGCGCGGAATATCTCCCAGGTCGAGGTCAGCATCCCGCCGTCCTTGTTCGAGTCGGAGTAGCCCAGCATCACCTCCTGCCAGTTGTCCCAGGTGGCCATCAGCTTGCGATAGTCGGGCCGGCTCCACAGCTCGCGGCAGACCTCCGGCGCCCGGCGCAGGTCGTCGATGGACTCGAACAGCGGCACCGGCATCAGCCCCGGATCACCTCCCGGCCCACACCCCGATCCTTCCACCCTCACGCCGCCCAGCCGCGCCAGCCGCACCACCGCCAGCACGTCTTCCACGGTCGACGCCCCGCTGATCACATACTGGCGAATCGCCTCCGGCGAGCACCCGCTCTTGATCGCGGCCACGGCGCGAAAGGTCTCCAGCACGCTCGCCGTCTCATCCGAAAAGCCGCTCGGCAGCGCCGCCCCGCTGGTGTCGGCTACAGCCTCCCGCAGCGCCGCCGCATGAACCCGCGCGTGCTGGCGAATATCCAGCGCGTGCAGATGCAGCCTGAACGTCCGCACCTGCAAGATCAGCGGGTCGATCAGCGTCCGCGCAATCCGCACCCCGCGGTTGGCCTCCAGCGACTCGCGCAGCGTCTCCAGATCGGCGATGAACTCCTCCACCGAGCAGTAGGCGGGCAGTGCGTGAGCCAGCTTCTCCTGTCCCTGGGCCAGCGTGTAAGGCGTCACCGGCAGCACGGCCCCACTGGTGGCCGGATGATCCATCTGGGCCAGCGTCCGCTGCACCCGAGCCTTCAGGCAGATGATGAACCGCCGATAGTACTCGAACTCGTACTGCTGCCCGAAAACCTGCGCCTCGGGCGTATGCACCTGCGCCACGTAAGCCCGCAGCCGCTCCAGCAGCGCATCGCTCACCCCAATCTGCTGCGCGCTCGAGGTCAGCAGGTCGGTAATCTCATCCAGCCGACGCTGGTAGTAGAGCAGCAGGTGGCCGCGCGCCAGTTGAATGGCGTCCCGTGTCACCTGCGGCGTCACATAGGGATTGCCATCGCGATCGCCGCCGATCCACGAACCGAAGCACAGCACCTGCGGCAGCTCGAGAGTCTCGATCTCCAATCCGTAAGCCGCTCGCAGCGCCTCTGCGATCTCGCGGTACAGGCTGGGCAGCGTCTCAAAGATCGAAACGTCGTAGTAGTCCAGGCCCATCTTGATCTCGTCGTACACCGTCGGCCGCCGTGATCGCACCTCGTCGGTCTGCCACAGGCCGGTAATCTCCGCCAGCACCAGTTGCTCCAGCCGCGCCATCTCCTGCTCGGGCACCGGAATGCGATCCAGCGCCTCCAGAAACTCGCCGATGCGCCGCCGCTTGAACATCACCGACCGCCGCGCCGCCTCCGTGGGGTGCGCGGTAAACACGGGCACCACCAGCACGCGCCTCAGCCACTCCAGAGCCTCGTCCGCGCTTATTCCCACGCGCCGCATCTCGCACAAAGTTCCAGCCAGCGACCCGCGCTGCCGCCCCGCCCCGCCGCTCAGCCGCAGCGCAATCCGCCGCCGCTTGCGATGGTTGGTCTCCGCCAGGTTGATCAGCTCAAAGTAAAACGCAAAGGCCCGCGTCAGCAGAATCGCGCGCTTCACGGGCAGCGAATGCACCAGTTCTAGCGCAGCGGCGGCCAGGCGCGCGGCCTCGTCCGTGTCGCCCCGGCCCTCGGCGTCGCGCCGCCGGATGGTCCCCTGCCGCAGCGCCTCCACGTGGGCAAACAGCTCCTCGCCGGCCTGCTCGCGCAGCACCTCGCCCAGCAGTGTGCCCAGCGAGCGCACATCGCGCCTCAGCGGAGCCTCTTTCAGCTCGCCCGCCTGCGCCTCCAGCTCCTTGAGCCGCTGCGCCCAACTCTCGGGATTCCACAATAGAGCCATCGTGTCTAAATTATGCACGATGAACAGTAGGAATCGCCCCGTTTCGATTGTCGTCGCGAAGGCCCGTTCTCACAAAGCCCACCCTCACAAAGTTGTCATCCTGAGCGGAGGTCGCCGCGGCGACCGGAGTCGAAGGACCTGAGGCTGCTTTTCACTCGTCCGACACCGCCGTGTACTTTCGCTCGAGCGACGGGTCCAGGTCGTACCATCCCGCGCTCAAATCCTGCCACGTCGGGTTCGCCTTTTCAATCAGCCCGATCTTCTTCTCCCGGCGCCACCCCTTCAATTGCTTCTCTCGGTCGATCGCGTCACGCGGATCGTCAAAGCTCTCAAACCACACCAGGCGGTTGCAGTTGTACCGTGACGAGAATCCCCCGTATGCCCCGTCCTTGTGCTCAAAGACGCGCTTGTGCAGGTCGCCGGTCATGCCCACGTAGAGCGTGTGGCTGCGGCTGGCCACGATGTATGTAAAGTAGCTCCCCTCGCGCATGGAGACAGCATAGCGCAATCGCATGAGCAGGAATTGAACATGTTCTCGAAATGCAGCCGCAGGTCCTTCGGCTACGGTCGCCGCGGCGACCTCCGCTCAGGATGACAGCGTTTTGGGAGAGCGGCAGGTGGTTGAGCATCGACGTGGTAAACGAGTAGCGCCGGGCATCGATCGCGTCGCCTCTCGACTGCCGGTCTCCCACCCTCCCCACCGTCATCCTGAGCAGAAATCAAAATCGACTGTCATCCTGAGCGAGCGTCGCGAGTCAAATGACCTGCGGTTGCTCCTCACCGGACGTCGACATATTGTCGCGTGCCCCGGAGGGAGCAGGGGCCTTCAGGCCCCTGGATAAAACGGCTTGATTGAGGGCCTTTAGGCCCGGGCCGGGTGCCCCATCCTCTCCGCCTCCTTTGCGGAAAGGGCGGAAACCGTCACGCCTCAGTGGTCAGGTTACCTGGAGATGCGAAAAAGAGCGTCCGGAACTCGCCGGCCTCCCGCCCTTGCGACTGAAACACGCCGCAAAGAAGGAGCATCCGGCGAAGAATGGGCACAAAGCCCCTTCCACCGCAGGAGGTCCCGGCATAGAATTGATGCACCAACAAAGTCGAAAGGCAATTGCGTGGAAGCCCTGCTCATTTGCGTCGCCCTAGGTTCGATTGCAGCGGCCGTTTTCTTCGGTCGGAAGTACCAAGCTTTGGTTAACCGCTTCAAACCGGTTCTTTCGCTCGACGAAGAGGCCGCGCGAGTCAGAAAGGACACCGAGAAAAGGAAGGCCGATAGCACCAGGGAAATCGAGCGGGCCAAAGCCGAAGCGGCTGAGGCGGTCGGTAAAGCCAAAGCCAAGGCAGCCGACCTCAATCTAGAAGCTGTTTCATAACCTTCTGAGTACGATCATGAAGGCGGGTGGCGCACCCTAAGTTTTTCGGGTTGTTAACCCTCCCTCAAATTTGGGTGCCCCATCCTTCGCCTTTTTTCTGGCGAAGGGTGGGAGACCGCCAGCGTTCACCGAGCCGCAGGCGCCTGCCCCACCACAGGTGGTTGCAGAGAATTACCCACCATCGGCGCACACTGGCAGATAGATGAGAAGCGCGCGAAGCCTCTCTTCGGCCGGAGAAGCAGGGCGAACCGGGAACCACCCCCTCCCCCCTACCCCTCCGGGAGCCCCGTTTTCACCCCGTGTCTGCTTGTAAGTAGCTCCGAATCAGCAGGATAGGATTTCTATCCGTTAACCGATCGGTTAACAGCAACCAGCCCGGCTTATGCCGGGGCAATGCGGTAAGGAACTTGGCTTGAGCGGGATGTTCGGCGGCCTCCTTTATAGGATGGAGAAGATCGTCAGGGCGGCAAGCTATAGGCCGACCTGCGAATGGTGTTCGGTTGAA
>Ga0187863_10000348_pt1 | contig 40116 bp, 30 predicted proteins | sample June2016WEW_11_1_FD_132975 | JGI IMG/M metagenome (GOLD analysis project Ga0187863, IMG submission 132975) | Peatland microbial communities from SPRUCE experiment site at the Marcell Experimental Forest, Minnesota, USA - June2016WEW_11_10 | ecosystem: Environmental > Terrestrial > Soil >...
TGACCGGAAAGATTGATCGAGCACATCGACAGCTTTTCGCGCTCGTCGGCCTCCGAGACCAGCCAGCGGAACGCGTTCTCGATGACCCAGCGGTCGATGCTCGGCGTGATGCCGTAGCGCTCCGCCGCGGTGATGAAGTTGTCCGGCGCGACGATCTTGCCGCTCTCGTCGCGCATGCGCAGCAGCAGCTCGTAGTGCGCCCCCTCGTTCTGCTGCTGCAGCGGCAGGATGGTCTGGCGGAATAGCTCGAACCGCCCCTCCTCCAGCGCGGTATTGATGCGCGCAGCCCATTGCATCTCGCGCCGCCGGCGCATCAGATCGATGTCGTTCTCTTCGAAGCTGTGGACGCGGTTGCGTCCGGCCTCCTTGGCGGCCTGGCAGGCGCTGTCGGCGGCGCTCAGCACGGAGGCCACGTCGGCGTTGTCGACCGAGATCGGCACCACGCCGATGCTAGCGCCCAGGCGGAAGGTGCGCTCCTCCCAGGTGAATTTGAAATTGCGCACCGCCTCGCGCAGCGACTCGGCCGTGCGCATCGCCTCGTCCAGCGAGCAGCTCTCGAGCAATATGCCGAACTCATCGCCGCCCAAGCGCGCGAGCGTGTCGCGCCACCGCACCTTGGACTTCAGGAGTGCGCCGACCTGACCGAGCAGCGCATCGCCCGCGCTGTGGCCGCAGGTGTCGTTGACGATCTTGAACTGGTCCAGGTCCAGGCAGCACAGGGCGTAGGAGGTTTCGCGCGCTTTGGCGCTCTTCAACGCGCGCTCCATGCGGTTTTCGAACTCGCGGCGGTTCACGAGACCGGTGAGCACGTCGTGGCTCGCGTGATACGACAGCCGCCGGTTCAATTCGCGCGCCTCGCTCACGTCGTGGAACACGAGCACGCCGCCCGACACGGCGCCGCTTCCGTCGCGGATGGGCGAGGCGGTGCTTTCCACGTAAATCTCGTTGCCGTCGCGGCGGATGAGCAGCATGGGGCGCACGGACTTGATCGAGCGGGTGCGGCGGATCGCGACGGCCAGCGGGTTCTCCAGGGGCTCGCAGGTCTCTTCATGGAACGCGCGGAAGATTTCCTCGATCGCCCGACCTTGGCTGTCCTCGAGGCGCCATCCGGTGAGCGCCTCCGCCACCGGATTCACGTAATCGATCACGCCTTTGGCGTCGGTCGTGATGACGCCGTCGCCGATGCTCTGCAGCGTGATCTGCGCGCTTTCCTTTTCGCGGAACAGCGCTTCCTCGTATAGCTTCCGTTCCGTGATATCGAGCTCGACGCCGACCAGCCGGAGCAAGCGCCCCTTTTCGTCGACCTTCGCCTTGGCGCGGCTGATCACCCAGCGCCATTCGCCGGTAGCATGGCGCATCCGGTGCAAGCTCTCGAAGATCGGCGTCTTGCCGGCGACATGATCGCGGATTGCGGCCTGGACGCGCGACATGTCGTCCGAGTGCACGAGCGTGCGCCAATCCGGCGCCTGCCCCACGTCCACCTCGTCGTAGCCGAGCATGGTCTTCCAGCGCGGCGAGAGATAAACGCGGTTGTTGAGGGTGTCGAAATCCCAAAGCCCATCGTTGGCGCTGTAGAGCGCGAGTTCGTTGCGCTCCTCCAGATCGCGAAGATGCCCTTGGATCTCGATGCGTTCGAGTCCGGTGGCGAGGCTCGAGCCCACCAGCTTCATGAGCAGGTGCAGCTGCACTTCCCAGTTCTCCCGCGGGCGGGCGCCGGCGATTCCCAAAAGACCCGCGGGTCGCCCCTCGATGAAATAACCGATGACCAGGATGGAGCCGATACCGAGATTGGCCCAGACGGCGGCATCCTCGGCCTGGTCCGGGCGGCAGTGCCCGGTATCGCGCAGCTCCGATACACGGAGCGCAGCCAGCCGGGACTTGAGCCAGGGCAAAGCGTCCAGAGCTTGCCCTTTGAGCTGCTCGGCATTACCGGTCGCGAGCAGGCCGCGGGCGACCTGAACGTCCACGATGACGCCGCCTTCGGTGTCGAGGCTCATGTGGAAGGCCGTATCCGCGCGCGTCGCGTCGCGCAGCAGCTCCAGATTCGTGTGGATGCACTCGGCCGCCGTCAGCGCCGTCATGGTTTGAAAATCCACCGCTATCTTGGTGCAAATGACATCGAGACCGACAAGGGGGCGGATACCACGCTTCGGCCAGGAGTTGGGTGACAATACATCCGACGCCGAGAGATCCGGATGCCGGGGGTCGTTGGGTGCTATCGCCATGCGCGTGCGAGGGTCCCCGAGAAGTAATTGCACTTTTGGATCAACAGTTTGCCACTCGAACCGGTGCGAAGTGCGAATGAATCACACAGTTTTCCCACAGGTTATTCAATGACACATACAGCCTGATTCTCGCATAAGTTATCAGGAAAACAAGATAAGCGATTGTATTGTTGAGCGTTAAGCGGATTTTACGTAATGAGGTTGCGCGCTTCCCGGTGCAGATTTCGCAGGTTTTCCTCCATCTCAAGCTGCAGCGCCGCGAGGCCCTCCGCGTGCAGTCCCTTGCCCACATAGACGGGAGCCCCCACCACGATGGCGACCCGGGCGAAGGGCTTCGGGATCACGAAGTGGTCCCACTGGATTGCCCAGGCACGCGAGGCTGCATAGGCCATGGGGATCATGGGCCGCTGCGACATTTGCGACAGCAGGATCGCTCCGGGCTTGAACTTCCACGGCGGTCCGCGCGGACCGTCCGGGGTGATCGCCGGTGAGATCCCATCGTGCGCGAGCGCTTGGTAGTAGTCACGCAGCGCCCGCGCCCCGGTGTGCGAAGAAGATCCCCGGATCACCTCGCCACCGAGTCTCTCGACCATCATGGCCGCGAACTCCCCGTCCACCGATGGCGATATCAGGAAGCCGAGCTTCACGCCCGCGGCGCGCATCTCCGAGAGCTGCTTGATGCAGAACAATTGATGCTGATGCCAGTAGACCGGGACGAACGAGGGGGCACGCGCGAGCGCGGCCTCGATGTGCTCGGCGCCGACGATGCGCACCACGCGCGTCCAGCGCCAGACGAGGCGTCCGAGCCCGAAAGCGATGGGCACGGCCAGCTTGTAGAGCAGCAAACGCCCGCGACTCAACCGCCGGCCGGAGCGTGTTTGCTGGTCGTAAAGCGTATTGCGAAGGCCGCCGGCCGGTTTTTTCCCCACGACGGTCATTGTCGGTAAGCGCGCAGAGCGGCGCAAGCCTTCGGCAGGTCTTTGGAAAGAGCGCCTGCGTTACAATGTTGGGATGCACACCACGGCCACTCCACCCGGCCCGCCCGAGGGCTACGACCTCGGCGGGAGCGATGAGACACTGTCGAAGCTGCGCGAGTATTTTGCGCGATTTGGCGATGTTTATCGGGTATTTGCGCCCGCCCGCGGCGTCTACGACTACGTCATCAACCACCCCGACGACATCAAGCACGTGCTGTTGTCGAACCATCGAAATTTCACCAAGGGCCAGGGCATGGACCGGGTCAAGATCCTGCTCGGCAACGGCATCATGACCAGCGAGGGCGATTTTTGGCGCCGGCAGCGGCGCATGATGCAACCCGACTTCCACCGTCGCGTGATCGCCCGGTTCTCAAGTCTCATCCACGAGGTCAACGAGAAATTTGCCGACCGCTGGGCCGCACACGCATCGCGGGGGGAGCCGATCAACCTCACCGACGACACGAGCGAGCTTACGTTGGACATCGTGCTGCGCTCGATTTTCGGCGCTGATCTCGACCGCTTGGAGCGAAAATTGGGGGCCAACCCCTTCGAGGTCGTCGCCAAGGAACAGAACCGCGACTTGAAGTTTGCGTTCCGCTTCCGCTCGCTCAGCAAGCTCATCGAAGGGGTCATCGAGCACCGCCGCTCCGAGCCCGCCCAAGAGGACGATTTCCTGAGCATGCTGATGGCGGCCCGGGACCGGGAGAATCATGCCGCCATGAGCAATAAGGAGCTGATCGATGAGGTGATGACGTTGATCGTGGCCGGCCACGAGACGACGGCCGCCGCGCTCACCTGGACCTGGTACCTGATCAGCCAGCACCCCGGCACCGCCGCGGAGTTGGAGGCCGAGGCCGACCGCACGGCCGACGGGGCCCTGGGTCTGGATGCGGCCGAGTCCCTGACATTCACCCATCAGGTGGTCCAGGAGGCGTTGCGCCTGTACCCGCCGGGCTGGTTGTTCACGCGCCGCACGATCGAGGGCGACGAGCTCGGCGGCTATCCGATCGGCCCTCGGACGGATGTTTTCATCAGCCCCTACATGCTGCATCGGCACCCGCATTTCTGGAGCGATCCGGAGGAATTTCAGCCGCAGCGCTTCGCGGGCGTGGACGCCAAGGAGCGGCATCGTTTCGCCTACATTCCATTCTCCGTGGGCCCGCGCCATTGCATCGGGGAGAACATGGCGATGTTCGAGATGCTGGTGCACGTGAACCGAATGTCGCGCCACTTCCGCCTGAAGCGGGCGGACGATCGACCCATCGAGCTCGAGGCGCAGATCAACCTGCGCCCGCGCTCCAACCTCATGATGACGGTAGAAAAACGATGAAGCACAAGACATTGATGGATATGTTCCAGGCGAATCGCGATGTCGATCGCGCCGTCACCTACGTGGAGGGCGAGAACGTCGAGCGGCGCGTGAGTTTCGCGGACGTATACGCCCGCGCGCTCGGGATCCTGTATCACCTGCAGGCGCTCGGCGCGCAGCGCGGCGACAAGATCATCATCTTCCTCAACAACAACGAGCAATTCCTGGACGGATTCTGGGCGGCGCTCACGGGCGGCATCATCCCCGTGCCGCTCGCGGTGGGAATCAGCGATGAGCACCGGTTGAAGCTTCTGCGCGTCGCGCGCAAGCTCGGCAAGCCGTACCTCTACACGGATTCGAAGAATCTCGAGCGCTTGCGGGCACTCGCGGCCGAGGCCGGTGAAAGCGAACTCATGGCCGATCTCGCCTCGCGCTGCTTCCTGGTCGAATCGATCACTGACATCTCACGCCCCGGCAGGCTCGAGCGGCCGGACCCGTCGGACCTTGCGTTCATCCAATTCTCGTCCGGCTCGACCAGCGAGCCGAAGGGCGTGATGTTGACGCACGGCAACCTGATGGCCAACATCGAGGGCGCCACGGCCATCGGCAGATACAGCGAGCAGGATGTGACCTTGAGCTGGATGCCGCTCACGCACGACATGGGCCTCATCGGTTTCTACCTCGTGCTGTTCACCAACCGCTCGCACATCAATCTCATGCCGACGGACCTGTTCGTGCGCCGGCCGCTGCTCTGGTTGCAGACCGTCGCCCGCAAGCGGGTGACGCTGACCTGCTCCCCCAATTTCGGCTACCGGCACTTCCTCAAAGTGCTCGGCGACCGCAAGCTCGAGGGTGTCGATCTATCGTGCCTGCGTGCCATCTACAACGGCGCCGAGCCCATCTCGGTGCCGCTCTGCAACGAGTTCATGCAGTCGCTCGCGTACACCGGGCTTCGCAAAAGCGCGATGTATCCCGTCTACGGTCTCGCAGAAGCCTGTCTCGCCGTCGCATTCCCCGAACCGGGCACCGATTACCGCTGGATCCGCGTCAACCGCCACAAGCTCGGGATCGGTTCGCCGATCGAGTTGAATCCCGTCGATGCACGGGATGTCATCGAATTGATGTGCGTTGGCCGGAGTATTCCCAACATGGAGATCCGCATTGCGGACGATGCACGGGTGCCCACCGCGCCGGGCCAGGTCGGCCACATACTGATCCGCGGACCGAACGTCACCCAGGGCTACATCGACGATCCGGAGGCGACGGCACTCGTCCTCGGCGCTGACGGGTGGCTGGACACGGGCGATCTCGGCGTGATGCACGAGGGCAACCTCTACATCACGGGTCGCGCCAAGGAAATCATTTTCATCAATGGCCAGAACTACTATCCCTACGACCTCGAGAACATCGCGCAGCGCGCGCCGGGACTGGACCTGAACAAGGTGGTCACCGCGGGCGTGTCCAAACCCGGAGCACCGGGCGAGGAACTCATGGTGTTCGTGCTGCACCGGGGCGCGATCGAGGACTTCGCGGCGACCGCCAACGCCGTCAGCCGTCTCATCAACGAACACACCGGCATCGAGGTCGCGCAGGTCATTCCGGTCAAACGCATTCCCAAGACGACCAGCGGCAAGGTGCAGCGGCATCTGCTCGAGAAATCCTATATTGAGGGCGAATTCGACCAGGAGCTTGCCCAGCTCGCAGCGCTGCGCAACGCGCACACCGGATCACAGGTGTCCGGCTCGCAGCTCGAGGGGAAGCTTCAGGCGATTTGCGAAGCGGCACTGCCGGGAAAGCGCATCGACGTGACCGACAATCTGTTCGAGATCGGCGCGAGTTCTTTGAAACTCATCGAGATCCACGAGAACATCGACCGGGAATACCCGGGGCTGATCGATCTCACCGAGCTGTTCGATCATCCCACCATCCAGGAATTGGCGAAGCATCTAGAGGGCAAACTGAACCAGCCTGCGGCGTGATCGAGGCGCCCTGTGCTCAATCCACCCCATACAGGGGCTTCTTCAGCTTCCAGCGCCGATACGACCACAACCAATCGGCCGGGTGTGCGAGCACGTCCGCCTCGCAGGCACGCGCGTAGCGCTCGGTGATGCCGTTCGGTGCCACGATCTCTCGTCCGTCCCAGAGCTCGCGCGCCTCGATTTCATAGAAGCCTCGCTTGATCCGGCGCATCAGCATGTAGACGATCGGCAGGCGGGTCGCACGTGCGATCTGCTCCGCGCCGACGTAGAACGCCGTATCCTGGCCGAGAAACGACGTCCAGTAGCGCTTGTCGGTCGACACGGGCGCCTGGTCGGCGTTCATGGCCACCACCCGCACGATGCCGCGACGCCGTAGGAAATCTGCCAGCAACTCCTTGGCGGGGACGAGCCTCGCGCCGAAGCGGCTGCGCACCTTCAGCATCAAGCGCTCGGCCCAGGCGTCGTGCAGCGGCTTGTATGCCGCGTCCACGGGATACTCGAGCTGCAAGGCAACGCCGTGCAGAAGCCATTCCCAATTGCATAAATGCGAGGTCACCAACATGACCGATTGGCCCGCCTGTAACCGGTTGCGCACGGCCGAGGGATCCACGAAACGCACCCGCTCAATCATCTCGGCGGGATCGATGGAGAGGGATTTCAATGTCTCCACCAGCACGTCGCAGAAGTTCCCGAGAAATCGCTTATGGATCGCGATCCGATCCCTCTCTGCCATGTCCGGAAAGACGCGGGCCAGCTGATCGCGGATCACGGTCTGACGATGCCGGACCACGTAATAGGCGAGGAAGTAGACAAAATTGGAGAACGCGTAGAGCGCCCACCAGGGCAGGCGCGACAGGAACTTGGCCATGAACTCAGCGCTTCATCTCGGCAGACCCTCATCCAGCAGCTGGTGCGTCCGGGGCGCCATCTTTGCATAGCCGGCCGATTTCGCAAACGTCGGGCCGATGAGCCGCGGCGCAAAGGTACGGCTGAGTCCCCACGGCGGCCCCTTCGACCCGGCGGGTCAGGAATTGCTTGACCTAGAGGAAGCCGCGAACCTAGAGTTGACGCATGAGCAGGCACTGCCTGTCAGACCTCTAAAAACCGGGATTTTCACAAATCCTCTCGACCGCGTCGTCCAGCTGACGTAAGGGAGATCCACGATGTTTCGCGCTCTTTCAATGGCGACCGCCATTGGTCTATCGATTTTCGTTTACGTCCCCGCGCAGGCCGCCACGCCCTATCCCACCAAGAGCACGCCCGCTCCGCAGGATTTGGGTTCCGTCGCTGCGCAAGCTGCCGCGGGCCTCACCGTGACACTCCCTCTGAAGCTGCGCGATGAAGCGGGCGCAGAGGCGTTATTGCGGGCGGTGTCGCAAGCCGGAGGGGCGAGCTTGCATCAATTCCTGACGCCGGCAGAGTTCAAGGCACGCTTTGCGCAGTCCGATAGCGACGTGGCCGCCACGATCGCCTTTCTCGGCACGTTCGGCTTGACGGCCGAGCGCGTCGGAGCCACCTCCTTGCAGGTGACCGGAACCGCCGCCGCCTTCGAGCGCGCCTTTCAGGTGAGTCTGCATCGATACCAGGTGGCCGCATCGGACACGACGCCCTCGTATACCTTCCAGGCCCCGGCCAGCGCCCCCCGCATTCCCGCCGAGATCAGCGCGGTGGTGGCGGGAGTCGTCGGCCTGAGCACCCGCCCGATGTATGCGCCGCATTACCTGAAACGCTCGGAGAAGCTTTTGCAAGCGCACGAGAGCTCGCACAGCTCCGGCCTCATCAATGCCTTCGGCTCGTTGACCGTGGCGGATTTCTCCAAGTACTACAACGTCGTGCCGCTCGCCGAGAAAAATGTTACCGGCGCCGGCCGGACGCTCGGCATCGTGACTTTGGCGTCCTTCACGCCGAGCGATGCCTTTGCCTACTGGAAAGCCGTGGGACTCAAGGTCAAATCGAACCGCATCACGGTGGTCAACATCGATGGCGGACCCGGCGCACCGAGCGATGCGTCGGGATCGCTCGAGACCACGATCGACGTCGAGCAATCGGGAGGAATCGCACCCGGCGCTGACGTCATCGTGTACCAGGCACCCAACACCAACCAAGCCTTCCTCGATGCATTCGTGAAAGCGGTGGAGAGCAACAAGGCCGAGTCGATCTCGACCAGCTGGGGCGAGTGGGAATGGTTTGACAACCTGGCAAATGCCCCCGTCACCGACCCCTACAACGGCGAGACCGTGAGCTCCCTGACGGCTTTTCACCAAGTCTTCTTGCAAGCGGCGCTGCAGGGCCAAAGCTTGTTTGCGGCTGCCGGCGATGCCGGCGCCTACGATGCGAACGACGGCGCTACTCCGCCGGACTTCAGTCTGGCATTGAGCGTCGACAACCCGGCAAGCGATCCTTACATCACCGCGTCGGGTGGAACGACGCTTGCGGGGCAGCAGACATATGCTCTGCCGAAGGGCACGCTGACGGTGACCATCGCGCACGAACGAGTCTGGAGCTGGGATTATCTGGTGCCGCTCTGCGACGATCTGAAGATGGACCCGATCGATTGCGGAATTTTTCCGGTCGGCGGCGGCGGCGGGGTGAGCTTCGAGTTTGGTCTGCCGTTCTATCAAGCGGGATTGTCCGGGATCCAGGTCACGCAACCCGACCAGTCCTTTATCGACGAAGACACGATTCCACCCACGACGCTGGTCGATATTCCCGCGCACTACGCCGGCCGCAACGTACCCGACATCTCCTTCAATGCCGATCCCGATACGGGATACGTCGTGTACTACACCTCCAGCGCGACCGGATTCGGCAAGGAGACTTTCTGGGGGGGAACGAGCTTCGTGGGCCCGCAACTCAACGGTGTGACGGGGCTCATCGGCCAGTACCTCGGGAGCCGCGTCGGCCTGCTGAACTTGCCGATGTATGATCTCGCCCGGCGTTCCGGGGCATATACCGGTAATGGCGCACCGTTCAACGTCATCAAATATGGCAATAACGACTTCTACGTCGGCCGCGACGGGTATAGCCCGGCGGCGGGGATCGGCACGCTGAATGTCACCGACTTTGCGGAGGCGCTGAAGAGGATTTTCTGAGGTCAGCGTCAGCTCGCGTGGCGCGCTGACGCGCTCTATCACCGGTGATCGCGCCGTCACCGGTGATAGAGCCGCTCGATGGCGGCCATAGAAACAATCACCTGTATTCCGGTGTCCGCCGCAGATATCGTTCTCCCCATCAGCTCTGAGGAGAGAACATGGCAACTGAAATGAAGTGCCCGATGGCGGGCAAAGTTCGCGCACACACGAACCGCGATTGGTGGCCCCATCAGCTCGATCTTACGGTGCTTCATCAGCACTCCGCCCTATCCAATCCCATGGGCGAAGCGTTCGATTATGCTCAGGAATTCGAGGGTCTCGACCTGAATGCCGTGATCAAGGACCTGCATGCCTTGATGACGGACTCGCAAGATTGGTGGCCCGCCGATTTTGGAAACTATGGGCCGCTGTTCATTCGAATGGCCTGGCATAGCGCCGGGACATACCGCATCGGCGACGGTCGCGGCGGCGCGGGCGCCGGACAACAGCGCTTCGCACCGATCAACAGTTGGCCGGACAATGCAAATCTCGACAAGGCGCGGCGGCTTTTGTGGCCCATCAAGCAGAAATACGGGCGGAAGATTTCCTGGGCGGATCTTCTGATTCTCACCGGCAACGTGGCACTCGAATCAATGGGCTTCAAAACCTTCGGGTTCGGCGGCGGACGCGTCGACACCTGGGAACCCCAACAGGACATCTACTGGGGACCCGAGGGAAAGTGGCTCAGCGATGAGCGCTATGTCGGAGATCGTGATCTCGAGCATCCTCTCGGCGCCGTTCAGATGGGCCTCATTTATGTGAACCCGGAAGGGCCGAACGGCAAGCCCGATCCGCTTGCGGCGGCGCGGGACATTCGCGACACGTTTGCCCGCATGGCGATGAACGACGAGGAGACGGTTGCACTCATCGCGGGCGGACATACCTTTGGCAAGACTCACGGCGCCGGCGACGCGTCGCTCGTGGGTCCGGAACCGGAGGGCGCCGGCATCGAGGACCAGGGCTTCGGGTGGAAAAGCAGATTTGGCAAGGGCAACGCGGGCGATGCGATCACCAGTGGCCTGGAGGTCACCTGGTCCGCGACGCCGACGAAGTGGAGCAACGAGTTTTTCAACAACCTGTTTGGCTACGAGTGGGAGCTCACCAAGAGCCCGGCAGGGGCCCATCAATGGACGCCGAAAAACGGCGCGGGCGCGGGTACCGTGCCGGATGCGTACGACAGCTCGAGGCGGCACGCCCCATCCATGCTGACCACTGACCTCGCCTTGCGGCTGGACCCAGCCTACGAAAAGATCTCGAGGCGCTTTTACGAGCATCCGGATCAGTTCGCCGACGCGTTTGCCCAGGCGTGGTTCAAGCTGACCCACCGCGACATGGGCCCCATCGTGCGTTATCTCGGCCCGCTGGTGCCGAAGCAGTCGCTGGCCTGGCAGGACCCGATTCCGGCCTTGGATCATCCGCTGATCGCAGAAGCGGACCTGTCGGCCTTGAAGGCGACGGTCCTCGCGTCCGGCCTGTCCGTAGCGGAACTGGTCTCGACCGCCTGGGCGTCGGCGTCGACCTTCCGAGGCTCGGATAAGCGGGGAGGTGCCAACGGTGCGCGCATTCGACTCGCGCCGCAGAGGAACTGGGACGCGAATCGACCGCCCGAGCTCGCCCGGGTGCTCACGTCGCTCGAGAGGATTCAACGAGAGTTCAACGCCTCGGCTGCTGACGGAAAGAAGGTGTCTTTGGCGGATCTGATCGTCCTCGGCGGCGCCGCGGCGATTGAGAAGGCGGCCAGGGCCGCTCAGCACGAGGTGAAGGTTCCGTTCACCCCGGGACGCATGGACGCCTCGCAGGAGCATACCGATGCCGGCGCTTTTGCCCCGCTCGAGCCCACCGTCGACGGGTTCCGCAACTATCTGCGCGGGACACAGCGGCTGTCAGCCGAAGAGCTGTTGATCGATCGAGCGCAGTTGTTGACCCTGACGGCACCCGAGATGACGGTGCTCGTCGGCGGCCTGCGCGTGCTGGGAGCCAATGGTGAAAAATCCACGGACGGCGTCTTCACGCAGCGGCCAGGGACCCTGACGAACGATTTCTTCGTCAACCTGCTCGACATGAGCACGCATTGGCAGCCATCCTCAGGATCTGCGGGCGTGTACGAGGGCCGCGACGCCAAGACGCATGAGCTCAAATGGACCGCCACCCGGGTCGACCTGATTTTCGGCTCACACTCGCAGCTGCGCGCGATTGCCGAGGTATATGCGTGCGCGGACTCCAAGGAGAAGTTCGTGAACGACTTCGTCGCGGCGTGGGCGAAGGTGATGGATCTCGATCGATTCGGACGGAGCGTAGACTGGGTGCATGAATCACGATCAACAGTCGAGCAAAACCGCACGTGACCCCGTATGCGGCATGGCGGTCGATCCGGCCACCGCCAAGAACCACGCGGAGCATGCGGGTTCGACCCTCTTCTTTTGTTGCGCCGGCTGCAAAACCAAGTTTCTGGCGAGCCCCGAGCGGTACCTGAATCAAGCCAAGGAAGCGCCGGCGCCGAACGCTCCGCCGGCGCCGAGTCCCCACCCCGCTCCAGGCACTCTGTACACCTGTCCGATGCACCCGGAGATTCGCCGCACCGAGCATGGCAGTTGCCCGATTTGCGGTATGGCGCTCGAGCCCGAGGGCATTCCCGAAGCGGCGGGTACGAGCCCTGAGCTGACCGATATGACGCGCCGATTCACCATCGGCGCCCTGCTCGCCTCGCCGGTCTTCGCGTTGGATATGAGCGGCCGCTTGACCGAGCGTTCGCTCTTGATCCAGTTCGCGCTCGCGACGCCCGTGGTGCTCTGGTGCGGGTGGCCGTTCTTTCAGCGAGCCGGCGCTTCGATCCGCAACCGCTCGCCCAATATGTTCACCTTGATTGCCCTGGGAGTGGCCGCCTCCTACTCGTATAGCGTGATCGCGACATTTGCGCCGGGGCTCTTTCCCCCGGGGCTTCGGGACCCGGGCGGTCTGGTGCCGGTCTACTATGAAGCGTCCGCGGTGATCACGGTTCTCGTGCTGCTCGGTCAGGTGCTTGAGCTGCGCGCGCGGGAGAAGACCGGGGGAGCCATTCGGGCGCTCCTCGAGCTTGCTCCCAAGACCGCGCGGCGTTTGCGAATGGACGGCTCCGACGAAGAAGTCCCCCTCCACCGGCTTCGAATAGGTGATCGCCTGCGGGTGCGGCCGGGTGAGGCGGTGCCCGTCGACGGCACGGTGACGGCGGGAGCGGGCGCAGTCGATGAATCGATGATGACCGGCGAGTCGATGCCGGTCGAGAAGTCGCCGGGCGCAGCCGTCATCGGCGGCACCATCAACGCCACCGGAGCGCTCACCATCACAGCGACCAGGGTCGGGAGCGACACGCTTTTGTCCCGCATCGTTCGCCTGGTCGCGGAGGCTCAGCGCAGCCGCGCGCCGATTCAACGTCTCGCCGATGTGGTTGCCGCGTGGTTCGTCCCGGCGGTCATCGCCTGCGCGCTCGGCGCATTTGTGGCCTGGATGATCTGGGGGCCGGCACCGGCCCTGGGTCTTGCGCTGGTTGCCGCGGTGTCGGTACTCATCATTGCGTGCCCATGCGCGCTCGGCCTCGCAACGCCGATGTCCATCATGGTCGGCGTCGGCAAGGGCGCCAGTGCCGGCGTGCTCATCAGCAACGCCGAAGTGCTCGAGCGCTTCGAGAAGGTCGACACCTTGGTGGTCGACAAGACCGGCACGCTCACCGAAGGGAAGCCCCGAGTGACGGCGATCGCACCCGCCGAGGGGTTCGATGAATCTTCCGTCCTGGGGTTTGCTGCGAGCCTGGAGCGACTCAGCGAACATCCTCTCGCGGGCGCGCTCCTCGCGGCCGCCGTGGAACGCCAGGTAGCGCTCGATGACGTCGCGAATTTCTCATCGGTCACGGGCAAGGGAGTGATCGGGAGCATCGGCGGGCGGCGCGTGGCGGTCGGGAATTCGGCCCTGCTCTCGGAGGGCGGTATCGCAGACGCCGCCTTGGGCTCGCGCGCCGAAGAGCTGCGTCAGGACGGCGCGACGGTCCTGTTCGTCGCGGTCGATGGCCGGTTGGCGGGCATCATCGCGGTCGCCGATCCGGTCAAAGGAACGACGCTGGGGGCGCTCGGCGCCCTGCGCAGCGAGGGCCTGCGCATCGTGATGTTGACGGGCGACCATGCCACCACGGCAAAAGCGGTCGCCCGCAAGCTCGGCATCACGGAAGTGGAAGCCGACGTGCTCCCCGACCAAAAAAGCGCCGTGATTCGGCGGCTGAAGAGCGAAGGTCATGTGGTCGCGATGGCGGGGGACGGCGTCAACGATGCGCCCGCGTTGGCCGCCGCCGATGTCGGCATCGCCATGGGCACCGGCACCGATATCGCCATGCAGAGTGCGGGGCTCACCCTCGTCAAAGGCGATCTCGCCGGGATCGCACGCGCGCGAGCCTTGAGCCGCGCCACCATGCGCAACATCCGGCAAAATCTCGTGCTTGCGTTCGTTTACAACGCAGTGGGAATACCTGTGGCAGCGGGCGTGCTGTACCCCGCCTTCGGGCTGCTCTTGAGCCCGATGATCGCGGCGGCCGCCATGAGCTTGAGCTCGGTGTCGGTGATCGGCAACGCGCTTCGCCTCCGAGCGGCGCGGATCTGAGCAGTCCGGGCGCTACGCCGGGAACGGCACCCAGGAGTTCGAGCGGTAGTCGTACAGCTTGCAGATCCGCACACAACGCAGATAGTGGGCGGGCGTCAACGGCGTGCTCTTGAACGACGCGCCAATCTCGCGAAGGTGACGCTGAGCGGCCTTCAGATTGTAAAGCGGGATGGTCGAGTTCAGATGATGCGCGGGGTGCTCCATGATGTGATGCATCCACGCACCGAGGATCGATGGGACCACGACGTGCGCGGTCGCCGATACCTGCGCCGAGTGCCTCCTCCATTCCCTTTTTTCCGCGTACCAAGGCAGATCGGGATCGGTGTGGTGCAGGTAGACCACGAGCCCCACCGTCCAATTCCACAGCACAAAGGGCACGAGACAGGCGATGAGCCATGTGGTGAAGAACGGTCGACCGACCGCGTGAATGTAAACGTAAATTGCCGCCGCCCACGTGGACGCCGCCACAGCCGCCAACCAGCAGTCCAATCTGAATTCCAACCGTGGCGTCGCGATCTGCTGGCGATTGGGAAAAAAGAGGTGTCTCCACCAGATCTCGACAAAATAATACAGGGCAGGCCCGAGCGCACTTCGATAGATGCGCTCGAGCGCGCGGCGCCATTTGGGCAGCGCCAGATACTCGTCCACTTCCTTGGGCTCCCAGACGAAGTCCCGACCTCGCAGGTTGTTGAAACCATGGTGCACGACATTGTGTCCGGCGCGCCAGAGGGAATAAGGGGTCAAGGAGACCAGGAAGGCGATGCGGCCGGTGACCTCGTTTAAAATCCGATTATTCGTCAGCGCCTGATGACAGGCATCGTGGCCGATGATGAACAGGCGCACGATGGCGGACCAGGTCAAGACCACGCCCACCAGTCGCGCCCAGCCGTTCAGCGCTGTGACGGCAAGCCACTGACCGGCCGCAAACATCGCGATATCGACGGACAGCAGCAGCAGTGCATACGCGTTACGCTTACGGCTGAACGGTGCCAGGAAGTTGCGCAATGCGACGATGGAGGGGATCCGGGTCGCGGTGCCCGGCGACGCCGACTCCAAAACGCCGTCGTCCGTCGGGCGCCGTAAGGCCGACCCGCCAGGCGATGGATGGGTGCTCATTCTTGAATCCTTGGGTATTGGTCCCACAAGGCTACCGCGGGGCTTGTGCCGGAAAGTGCGATGGATCAGTTTTCCGGCGCCAACCATCGCAAATTCTGATTTATCGCAGAATTGTCCGCAGCCGGCCGCGTTAGCTTTGAGGCCCATGATCACCTCAGCACGCCCGGCCGGCGCAGCACCCCAGGTCACCCCCGAGGCCAGCGATTTCACCCTTCGCGCCGAGGCTGTCGCCAAGGTAGCCGGGGCATTCGCAACCGCCGTCGATCTCGAATCCCGTTTTCCCGCCGAAGCCTTTGAGGAAATCCGAAAGCAACGACTGCTCGGCATCCTCGTGCCCGCTGCCTATGGGGGCGAGGGTGCTTCGCCGTCGGACGTCATCGATATCTGCTATCGAATCGCACAGGGCTGCGGATCCGCCGGTCTGATCTATGCCATGCACCAGGTCAAAGTGGCGTGCATCGTGCCCTATGTCGACGGAAACGCGACACTGGAGGCCATTCTGCGGCGTCTTGCCAACGATCAGCTGCTGCTGGCCTCCTCGACCACCGAAGGGCTGGCCGGTGCCAACATTCGCGAGAGCGAGGCGCCGATCGAATACGCCGGGGAACAAATCAGCCTGGTGCGCAAGGCGACCTGCATATCGTACGGGCTGGACGCCGACGGCATCGTCACCACCGCTCGGCGCTCGGAGAACTCGGCGCCGTCCGACCAGGTGTTGGCGGTGTTTCTGAAGTCCTCCTACGCGCTCGATCCCTCCCACAGCTGGGATACGCTCGGCATGCGCGGCACGCGCAGCGAGGGTTTCACGCTGCGGGCCAAGGGCGTGCCCGGGAACATCGTGGCCACTCCCTACGCCAAGATCCACGCACAAAGCATGGTGCCGAGCGCTCATCTGTTCTGGGGAGCCGTGTGGGCAGGCATCGCCGCCGCAGCGGTTTCCCGTGCCCAGGCATTCGTCCGTTCGGCGTCGCGGCATTCCAACGGACATTTTCCGCCGGGTGCAGCGCATCTGACCACTGCCGCAGCGTCGTTGCACACGCTGCTCGGGCTGCTTGCGCGTGCGGCGCGCGAATACGAGCGGGCGATCGGCGATCCGAATGCGCTGCAATCGTTGGATTTTCAGACCATGATCACATTGACCAAGGTAGAGGCATCGGAGCTTGCCTCTGCAACCGTGCTGCGTGCCCTGCGCGCCTGCGGCTTGGCCGGCTACCGCAACGACAGCGATTTCAGCATCGCGCGGCACCTGCGCGATGTGCTGTCCTCTCCGATCATGATCAACAATGATCGCGTTCTCGCGAACTTGGGTCCACCGACCCTGATGACGCCGGTGCCCAGGACCGTCACCCGCTAAAGTCCACCCCCCACCGACGGGCGGTGCCGCCGGGCTATGCCGCCAGGTCGGACACCTCGGGCGGGCGCGCCCGAACGAATGACCCCTGGCGATCGTCTGCAACGCAACCAGTTAGAATCGCCTCCTATGAACAAACTTTCGCCCGCCGAACTCAAATCCGAAAATGCCCGTCATTTTCTGCATCCGATGGGACATTCCGGCTCCGCTCGGGATACCCCGCCGGACATCATCGCGCGCGGCGATGGAAGCTGGGTCTGGGACGTGGACGGCCACCGCATGGTCGATGGAGTCGGCGGCCTGTGGTGCGCGAATTTGGGCTTCGGCCGTAGGGAAATCCGCGATGCCATCGTAGCCCAGCTGGACGAATTGCCGTTCTACAATACTTTTCGCGGCGCGACTCACCCGCGCGCCATCGAGTTGTCGCAGCAGCTCTCCAAATTGATGGCCGAAGACGGCGTCGGCACATTTCACTTCAGCTCGGGCGGCTCGGACGCCGTCGAGGGAGCGTTGAAACTCGCCCGCCAATATTGGAAGCTGCGCGGCCAGGCCGATCGCACCAAGTACATCTCCTTGCGGCAGGGCTATCACGGCACGCACTTCGGCGGCGCAAGCGTCAACGGCAATACGGGATTTCGCCGAGCCTACGAGCCTCTGCTGCCGGGATGTTTCCATATCGACACGCCGTGGCTTTACCGCAATCCATACACGCAGAACCCCGAGAAGTTGGGCCAGATTTGCGCTGAGCTCCTCGATCGCGAGATCGTTTTTCAAGGACCCGACACCGTGGCGGCATTCATTGCCGAGCCGGTGCAGGGAGCCGGCGGATTGATCGTGCCGCCGGCCAATTATTGGCCGCTGGTGCGTGAAGTCTGCAATAAGCACGGTGTGCTGCTGATCGCTGATGAAGTGGTCACGGGGTTTGGCCGCACCGGTCACTGGTTCGGCACCCGCCTATGGGGCGTGAAGGCCGACATGTGGTGCCTCGCCAAGGGTATCTCCTCGGGGTACATTCCGCTCGGCGCCACCGCAGTATCGGCCAAGATGCAGGAAACATTCGACTCGAGCGACCCGGTGCTCGGCGCGATCAACCATGGCTATACCTATGGCGCCCATCCGGTCGCGGCGGCCGCGGCGCTCGCGACCCTGGAAATTCTCGAACGCGAAAACATTCCGGCTCGCGCGGCACGCGAGGGCGAGTATTTCCTGGCTCGGCTGCATGCCCTGCAGAAGCGCTTCCGCCTGGTCGGCGACGTGCGCGGCGTGGGTCTGATGGCCGGCATCGAGTTGGTCGCCGACAAGGCGAAACGCACGCCTTTTCCGCGGGGCGCTCCGGAGCTCGCGCGCGTGCATCGGGAAGCCTACCAGCGCGGCGCGATGATCCGGCTGTCGGGCGCCACCATCATTCTGTCCCCGGCGTTGACCATCGAACGCTCGCAAATCGATCTTCTTTGCGATGCGCTCGAGGGCGCGCTCGACGCGGTGAAGGGTTGAGCGACACGTGGTCGGATTGCCCTCTCCCGTGACTATCGAATTCTACGTTCCGCCGGCATCGTCATCCTGAAGGGACATCGTTGCCGAGCGCGCCGCGTCTCCCCGCGCTGTATGGCATTCCACGGCGACCGCCGAACCATCACTGATGCGCCACTGACCCTTTACGCTCAGTATGTTCCCTGCATCAGAATAAGACGCCGTCCAATTGGACGGCGACAAACCCTTGCCAATGAGTGCCGCCTGCGACGCTTCCTGGCACCAATCACGCAACTCACTGGCCGTATTGATCGGCCGATCCGGCGGATGAGCCGCCCAGGCGGCGGAAGACAACGACAACGCTACGCTTGTCGCCGCAGCCCCGATCGCCCCATAAAACATTGTTAATCGAGATCTCATGGCTTCTCCTTAATTTGCCGCCGCCCGCGTCTCCGATTATCCCTCGCCCGGCACGACCGATGGACCGCTTCAACGCACTCGCCGGATTGGAATGCGCGCGCCTTTGCGCAAGGCAAACACCGCGGTCAAATGCTCGCTGGTGACATCCTCCAAGGTGTGGCGATCCAGGGCGGCCATGAAGTTGCGGCGGGCATCGTTCAGAATCGACTTGAGCGTGCAGCCCGGCAGCAACCGGCAGTCTTGATGCTGCTCATTGAAGCACTCGACGATATCGAACCGCTCCTCCATGTCGCGCACCACCTCGCCCAGGTTGATCAGCCGCGGCGCGCGCGCCAAGCGCAGGCCGCCGCCCTTGCCGCGAATCGTCTCCACATAACCGCATGAGGCCAGTCGGTTGACCACTTTCATGACGTGATTGATCGAAATGCCATAAGCCACGGAAATTTGGGCGATCGTGCAGAGTCGCCCGGGGTGCGCCCCGAGAAACACCAGCGTGCGCAGCGAATAGTCCGTGAATTGCGTCAGTTGCATGATGCCTACCAGCCGAAGATCGAGTGCAGTCTCATTTCACGGGTCTCATCTTTGCACAATCGCATCCTAGTCGGATGTCAGGATAACGAATCGTCACTGCGGACACTACGTAGTGACGTGCAATTGCTCTTCCAATAACATGCATTCCCGGTGCATGTTAAAGCAATTTAGCAGGCACCGCACCCGGGCAGGCATCCGGACGCGTTCCGCGCTCGCCCCTGATCCACGCGTGTGGCGAATTACAACCAACTATGAGGCAATACCATGGGACTGTATGAAGAAATCGGCGGCGCTCCCGCCGTCGACGCTGCGGTGGACATCTTTTACCGCAAAGTGCTCAAGGACCCGCGCATCAGCCGCTTCTTCACGGGCGTCGATATGGCCAAGCAGGCGGCCAAGCAGAAGTCGTTTCTGACGATGGCTTTCGGCGGACCGAATAACTACACGGGCTTGGACATGCGAAAAGGTCATGCGCACCTGGTGAAGGCGGGCCTCAACGACTCCCACTTCGACGCTGTCGTGGAAGACCTTGGCGCCACGTTGAAGGAACTGAAGGTGCCCGACAACCTGATTGCGAAAGTGGCTGCCATTGCGGAAACCACACGCAACGACGTTCTCGGCAAGTAACAGCCACGCGGATGGCGCGGGTCTCTTTTCAAGGCTCGTCGTACGAGGCCGACGGGCAGTCGGTGCTCGACTGCCTGACGGCCGCAGGGCATGCCGTCCCCAGTGCCTGTCGAGCAGGCGTCTGTCAGTCATGCCTCATGCGCGCCGTACGGGGCACCGTGCCCGACAAAGCACGGACCGGATTGACGCCCACGATGATCACGCGCGGTCTGTTTCTCGCCTGCCAATGTTTCCCAACGCATGACCTCGACGTGGCACTCGCCGACGATGTGATCGACCGCATCGAAGCCAGGGTTTGCGCCATCGAGCGGCTGAACGACGAAATCCACGAAGTGCACCTTCGGCCGTCGCGTCCGTTCGCGTACCGCTCCGGGCAGTTTCTGCGTCTGTTCATGGATACCCAAACCTCCCGTAACTACTCGATTGCCAGCGTCCCCACGCTGGACGTTGATTTGCAGCTGCATGTGCGCCGATTTTCCGGTGGACTGGTGAGCGGATGGATTTTCGAGCGTCTGAAGCCCGGAGACATCGTGACGATCTCGGAGGCGTTCGGCGACTGCTTTTACGTCCCCGGCAGGCCCGATCAAAACATCCTCTTGCTCGGCACCGGGTGTGGATTGGCGCCGCTGTACGGGATTGCGCGCGATGCGCTGAACAGCACGCACCGTGGGGCAATCCACTTGTACCACGGCAGCCGCGACGCGAGCGGCCTGTACCTGACGGACCCACTGCGCCAGATCGAGGCCACCCATCCAAACTTTCGTTACCGACCGTGCGTCTCCGGGGGGCCGTCGGCCGATGGGCATTGGACTGGCACACCGCTCGACCTCGCGCTGGCGGACAACCCCGATTTGACCGGGTGGCGGGTGTACCTTTGCGGCAATCCGCAAATGGTCAATGCCGCGCGCGTTGAAACTTTCCTGGCTGGAGCCGCAAGTTCGGAGATTTTTGCCGATCCCTTCCTGCCGACGGGTGCTGCAACGGCCCCATGAGGAATCGCCGGGGATGACCGCAAGACCTACGCCGCGGTCACCAAGAGGCAATTATGTTCTGGCGCGCTGCGCCAGGATCTGCAGCGCGGGCAAGGTCTTGCCCTCGAGTACCTCCAGGAAAGCGCCGCCGCCGGTGGAGATGTAGCCGATATTCCTTTCAATGCCGTACTTCGCGATCGCCGCCAGCGTGTCGCCGCCACCGGCAATGCTGAAAGCGCTGCTGGCGGCGATGGCGCGCGCCAGTGTTTCGGTGCCGTGCGCGAAGGCGTCGAATTCGAATACGCCTACCGGACCGTTCCAGACGATCGTTCCGGCCGCTTTGAGCTTGCCGGCCAGCTGGGCCGCTGTCTTCGGGCCGATGTCGAGGATCAGGTCGTCGTGGGCCACCTCCGTGGCGGCTTTGACGGTCGCTTCCGCATCGGCGGCGAAGGCCTTGGCGGTGACCACGTCAACCGGAATGGGCACCTCAGCGCCACGCGCCCGCATCGCCTCGATCACGGCCTTGGCGTCATTGATCAGATCGGGCTCGGCCAAGCTCTTGCCGATCGGCAGGCCCACGGCCAGCATGAAGGTATTGGCAATGCCGCCGCCCACGATCAGGCCATCGACCTTGGCCGACAGGCTGCGCAGGATCGTGAGCTTGGTGCTGACCTTGCTGCCCGCGACGATGGCCACGAGCGGGCGCTTCGGTGCACTGAGCGCCTTCGTGATCGCATCGATCTCCGCAGCCAACAGCGGGCCGGCGCATGCCAGAGGAGCGAATTGAGCAATGCCATAGGTGCTGGCCTCGGCGCGATGCGCGGTGCCGAAGGCGTCGTGTACGAAGACATCGCACAGCGCGGCCATCTTCCGTGCCAGCACTTCGTCGTTGTTCTTTTCGCCCTTGTTCAAGCGACAATTTTCGAGCAACACCACTTGGCCGGGCTTCACCGCGACGCCGTCCACCCAATTGGATACCAGCGGCACGTCGCGGCCGAGGAGTTCCGCGAGACGCCGCGCCACAGGCTGCAGCGAATCCTCAGGCTTGAATTCGCCTTCTGTCGGGCGCCCCAGGTGCGAGGTGACCATGACGGCGGCGCCCGCATCGAGCGCCATTTGGATGCACGGCACCGAGGCGCGGATGCGGGTGTCCTCGGTGATGCGGCCGCCACCCGCGGCGGAATGATCCTGCGGCACATTCAGATCGGCGCGGATAAATACGCGTTTACCCGCCAAGCCTTTGCTGGCCACATCGGCAAACCGGAGCACTTCCATGGTCTGGGTTCCCCGCGCTTGCTTCAGCGATTCACGACACGCACCATCTCGAGCACCTTGTTCGAGTAGCCCCACTCGTTGTCGTACCAGGAGACGACCTTGACGAAGGTCTTGTCCAGCGCGATGCCAGCGTCCGCATCGAACACCGAGGTCATGGCCTCGCCGCGGAAGTCGCTCGACACGACCTTGTCCTCGGTGTAGCCGAGCACGCCCTTCATCGATCCCACGGAGGCGGCTTTCATGGCCTTGCAGATGTCCTCATAGCTCGCTTCCTTGAGCAGCTCGACGGTGAGATCGACCACCGACACATCCGAGGTCGGCACTCGAAATGCCATGCCGGTGAGCTTCTTATTCAACTCGGGGATCACGACACCCACGGCCTTGGCAGCGCCGGTGCTGGACGGGATGATGTTCTCGAGGATGCCGCGGCCGCCGCGCCAGTCCTTGTTGCTCGGGCCATCGACGGTCTTCTGCGTCGCCGTGGCCGCGTGCACCGTGGTCATCAGGCCGCGCTTGATGCCGAAGCTGTCATTCAGCACCTTGGCGACGGGTGCAAGGCAGTTGGTCGTGCACGACGCATTGCTGATGATGGTCTGCCCGGCGTACGTCTTGTCGTTGACGCCGTAAACGAACATGGGTGTGTCATCCTTCGACGGCGCGCACATGACCACCTTTTTCGCGCCCGCCGACAGGTGCTTGCCCGCCGTGTCCTTCGTGAGGAACAGACCCGTCGACTCCACCACGACCTCGGCGCCGATCGCCCCCCAGTTCAGTTCGGCCGGGTCCTTCACAGCGCTCAGGCGAATCTTCCTGCCGCCTTCGATCAGCGTGTTGCCGTCGACCGCCGCCTCGCCCTTGAAGCGGCCGTGCACCGAGTCGTACTTCAGCATGTAGAGAAGGTACTCTGGCTCGAGCAGGTCGTTGATGCCGACGACCTCGATGTCCTTGAAGTTCTGAACGGCAGCACGGAACACCATGCGCCCGATGCGACCGAAGCCATTGATCCCGATCTTTATAGTCACGTGAACACTCCCACACGATGACGGTTGAGCATCATGTTATTCAAGACCATAGGAGTTCGAGCCGCGAAGTGCAACTACGCAAATATGCCTACGAATTAAGTAGTCGAATCGCTGGAACAGCGAGCTCGACTCCTCCATTGGCCCCACGAGTTCTATGCGGTCACGCGGCTGGCCGGAGGGTCGTGCTCAACCGATCGATCATCGGCTGCGTAATGAGACAGATCCCCCGGTCGGTGCGCCGAAACCGGCTCGCATCCAGATCTGGATCCTCACCGACGACGAGTCCGTCCGGAAGACGGACCCCGCGATCGACAATGACATTGGTCAGACGGCAGTTTCTACCCACATCGACATAAGGAAGGACCACGGCGCCTTCCAACGATGCGTACGAATGCACGTGTACGCCCGTAAAGAGCAGGGAGCGAACGACCGCGGCCCCTGAGACCACGCAGCCGCCCGAAACGAGCGAGCCTTCTGCAAATCCGCGCCGGCCGGCTTCCCGATGCACGAACTTGGCTGGGGCCGTGATTTCCCCGTAGGTCCAGATGGGCCAGTTCATATCATAAAGATCGAGCGACGGGATCACGTCGGTGAGCTCGATATTGGCCTCCCAAAAGGAGTCGACCGTCCCCACATCACGCCAGTACGCCTCCGCCTCGGCATCGCTCTTCACGCAGGACTTCGCGAATGGATGCGCCATCGCCTTGCCGTGCCGAACGATATACGGTATGACATCCTTGCCAAAGTCGCGGCTGGAATTCGGGTCAGCCGCATCGCGTCGCAGGCTGTCGATGAGGAACGATGTCTTGAAGACGTAGATCCCCATGCTCCCCAGCGCCGTGTCGGGTTTACCCGGCATGGCCGGCGGATCGGCCGGCTTCTCCAGAAAGCTGAGGATCCGATCTTCGGCATCCACGTGCATCACCCCCAACCCGGTCGCATCCAACCGTGGCACCTCAATACAGCCGACCGTGACATCCGCGCCGGTCGCGGCGTGCTGTTGGAGCATGATTTCGTAGTCCATCTTGTAGACGTGATCGCCCGCCAAGATGATCATGTATTCAGGGCCGGAGCTGGCGATGATGTCCGCGTTCTGGTACACCGCATCGGCGGTTCCAAGGTACCATTGCGTTTCCGACATACGCTGGCTGGCTGGCAGGATGTCGAAGCTCTCATTGCGCTCGGCCCGGAAAAAATTCCAACCCAGCTGCAGGTGCCTGATCAGCGAATGGGCCTTGTACTGAGTCGCGACACCGATATGGCGTATACCCGAATTGAGAGCGTTCGATAGTGCGAAATCAATAATGCGACTTTTGCCGGCAAAATAGACCGCCGGCTTGGCGCGTTTGTCCGTCAATTCCATGAGTCGCGAGCCCCGCCCGCCTGCGAGCACGTAGGCCATGGTGCGTCGCGCCATCGCACCAGCACGCTCTCGCGTTTGCATGAGTGATCTCCCCCCAGATTTACCGGATATTTAGATGGCAGGCGGAAATTCTGTCAATTGCGGTATTCTCGTATGCCAAGCAGAAAAACACGTAATGGGCACGTGGTCTCGGCCAGCGGATAGCGAAGTTATCGTTCGTTGCGCCGACATCACGCTGCAATAAGCTGGGTTGAGACACCTGTTATATGAAGAAGACAGCATATGATGTGATCGCCAACGGGCATCGTGAATGAGTCTTTCACTCAGACGACTTTTGCCATTATTTGAACGCGAGCGTCAAGCAGGACGCGCGATGGTGCTTGCCACGGTGGTACACACGGCGGGACCCACATACACCAAAGCCGGCACTTTGATGGTGATTGCGGCGAGCGGCGAGTATGCCGGTCTGCTCTCCGGTGGGTGTTTGGAAGGCGATTTGGCCGAGCACGGCCGCGCAGTTCTCAGCGACGGCGGCGCGAAGTTAGTTCGCTACGATATGCGCGGTCCCGATGATCTGTTGTTCGGATTGGGTTCGGGCTGCGAAGGCGCAATGGATATCCTCCTTCAGCGTCTCGATGCCTCGAATGGCTGGCAGCCAATGACCCGACTGGCGGCGGCGTGGCAAGCTCTACGCGGCGAGATTTTGCTCTTGGTAATCCAGTCGCAAAGTTCGGCGCTGCCCCCGGGTTCCGGTGTGTTTTTGAGCGACCTCGAGCCTTTTGGGGTCACCGTACCCTCGTGCGCAGTTTGCATTGGTGAACCGCTGCCTGAGGCCGGGAGCACATGGGCTGACCTGGTGGACCAAGCGAAGCATCTGCCTCGAACTGCGTCCAGCTGCTTTATGTCGCGAGCATTGCCTGGCACCGATCTGCTTGCACTCGTCCAGCCCGCGCCGACACGAATTCTGTTGCTCGGTGCTGGCCCCGATGCGCAACCGGTTGCTGAATTGGCTGTCTTTCTCGGTTGGAGCGTACTGGTGGTGGATCATCGCGAGCACTATGCTCAAAGGGCTCGTTTTCCAAATTGCGAGGCGGTGCTAAACGCTGGGCCGGCGGAATTAGCGAATCTGCTTCAATCCACTGTTGCCTCTGCTGAGTATTTTTCCGCCGCGATCGTGATGAGTCATCATTTGAGTACTGATTGCAATTATCTACGCGTTCTTGCAGCGAGCGATATTCCGTATATTGGCCTACTTGGGCCTGCCGCGCGCCGTGAGCGCTTGCTCTCAGAGTTAGCGGAGGCGGCAGAGCGATTGCGCCCAAGATTGCGTGCTCCCATCGGCCTGGATTTGGGCGCAACTACTCCTGAATCGATCGCACTCGCCGTGGTTGCCGAGATTTACGCCGCGTTGTCGGGAAGAGCGCACGTCGGCTCGTTGAGCACTGTGGCCGATTTGCAGACCACCGAGAATCTCAGCCCCAAGAACGATTTCTGCTGACGTCTCTATATTGCGCGCATAAAGATATCTTTAACTTTTACCTTATACATCGCTGATTATAAACGTTTTTATATTCGCGCCGACGCAGCCGCTGTCACGGGTGGCGGGGGTGGCTCGCCTCGCTGGCGACACTGCATCCCATGGCGATATGCGCGTATACTTTTTTCGGACGCTTACGCAAATTCGACTGACCGGCATGCACGCGCCTGCGCTGACGACGCAGACTGTTGGGAATCGCGAATTATGGGATGCTTGCTTAAACAAGGCGGCGGACTGTACCCAAGGTTGCGCATCGGCGCGGTGTTGTTGGCAGCCGGCGAAGGTCGACGCATGGGTGGCGTGGCGAAGCCGCTCATACGGCTTCAGGGGGTACCGCTTATTAGCCGGCAGCTCGTCGCCCTCAGTGGTGCCGGTGTTGACGAGGTGGTCGTCGTGACCGGGCACGCGCGTCAGGCGGTCGAGAGAGAGGTGCAGAGTTTCTCGATAACGCTCGTGCACAACGAGGCGCATGCGCAGGGCCAGGAGGGCTCGGTGCGGGCAGGGCTCGGCGCGCTGAGCGGCAGCTTCGACGCGGTGTTCATTGCGCCTTCTGACCAGCCGCTGATCGGTGCAGGCGATCTGACAGAGCTGATCGGCGCCTTCAAGAAGCGCGTGGCGGGTCATGTTGTGGTGCCGGTCGTGGATGGGCAGCGGGGCAACCCCATTTTACTCGACGAGTTAGCGCACGCGCACATTCTCTCCAGTGCCACAAATCTGGCCTGCCGCCACCTGATAGAGCGCCACCCGGAACTCTTGAGTGAGTACGAAACAGACAATACCCGCTTCATTACCGACCTGGACACACTCGAGGACGTGCAGTGGCTGGTACGACGCACCGGCTGGCAACTCGAATTGCCCGCGACCCAGGAGATTGCCGAATAGCGGTGTTAACCCCACATAGGCCGCCCTCGGGCGTGCCTCAAAGGAGCGACCCATGATCCCCCGCGAATTCGAATATCACGCCCCCAAAAGCATTTCCGACGCGCTCGGCTTGCTCGAGCGATTCGGCGACGAGGCCAAGTTGCTCGCTGGCGGCCACAGCCTGCTGCCGATGATGAAACTGCGCTTTGCCCAGCCTGGTCATCTGATCGATCTCGGCAGAATTGGCGAACTCAGGGGCATACGCGAAGAAGGCGGCGTGCTGCGCATCGGCGCAATGACGACGGAGAATGAGATCATCTGGTCGAAACTGCTCCAGGACAAGTGTCCGTTGCTGGTCGAGGGCGCGCGCCTGATCGCGGATCCACAGGTGCGATACAAGGGAACAATCGGGGGTGATATTTCACATGGTGACCCGGGCAATGACCACCCGGCACTGATGCTGGTGCTGGGCGCAACATTTGTCCTCAAGGGCTCGTCGGGGGAGCGCGTGGTGCCATCCGATGGCTTCTTCGTCGGCAGCTACACCACTCTATTGGAGCCGGGCGAAATCATGACCGAAATACGCATCCCGGTGCCCGCGCCGAATAGCGGCCACTGCTACTCCAAGCTCAAACGAAAGATCGGGGATTTTGCAACTGCGGCCGCTGCCGTCATGGTACGCATGAAGGGAGAGAGCGTTCAGGATGTCGCAATTGCGCTGACCAACGCCGGCGCCTGCGCGATGAGGGCACGGGCCGCCGAAGACTCCCTTCGGGGCAACGCGATAAATGATGCTTCAATCGCAGAGGCCGCCCGGCTTGCGATGAGCATCTGCGATCCGGCTGCAGATCAGCGTGGCGATGTGGAATATAAGATCGCGATGAGCGGCGAAATGACCCGGCGGGCATTGCGCACGGCGCGCGCGCGCGCCAGACACTGATTCGATATAAGGGGGGGGCCAAAAGATGGTCAATAAACAAACAGTATCGTTCACACTGAACGGCGCGGATGTCGATGTGGTCGTTGAACCGCGTGAGTTGCTTATCCATACCCTGCGCGAGCGACTCCAGCATACGGGTCCGCATATCGGTTGCGAGACCTCGCATTGCGGGGCCTGCACGGTCGATCTCAATGGCATGTCGGTCAAGTCCTGCACAGTGCTCACCGTGCAATGTCAGGATGCCAAAGTGCTCACGGTCGAGGGATTCGAACAGGGCGGCGCCTTGCATGCGCTGCAGGAAGGGTTTACGCAGGAACATGGACTGCAGTGCGGTTTCTGCACGCCCGGAATGATTACACGCGCCTACCGGTTGCTCCAAGAAAATCCCAGTCCCTCGGAAGAGGAAATACGCTACTGGATGGCGGGCAACCTGTGTCGCTGCACCGGCTATCAGAATATCGTCAAGGCCGTGCAGTACGCGGCAAACAAAATGTCGTTGCCACGCACCGGAACCTAACTCAAGGGGAGTTTCGCGATGACTGCTACAACCGAATCGCTCGAGCGCGAGACCAAGCTTCAGGGACTGGGCAGCTCCAGATTGCGCAAGGAGGATGCGCGCTTCATCCGCGGCAAGGGCACTTATGTGGATGACATCAAGCTGCCGGGCATGCTGTTTGGGGCCATGGTGCGCAGCCCCTACGCGCACGCGCGCATCAAATCGATCGACAAGGCCAAGGCCCTGGCCGTGCCGGGAGTCGTAGCGGTTCTCGTCGCCGACGACCTGAAGCCGGTAAAACTCCACTGGATGCCGACGATCGGCGGCGATGTGCAAGCGGTGTTGGCGGACAAGAAAGTCTGTTTCCAGATGCAGGAGGTCGCGATGGTGATCGCCCGCGATCGCTACTGCGCCGCGGATGGCGCGGATGCGGTGGAAGTGGACTACGAAGAATTGCCCGCCATCGTCGATCCACACAAGGCCATGGCGCCCGACGCTCCGATCATACGCGAGGATATCGCCGGCAAAGACGAAGTCGGCCACGGCAAGCGTACTCACCCCAACCACATATTCACCTGGGAAGCGGGCGACAAGCAGGGCACCGATGCGGCGTTTGCCAACGCAGCAGTGACCGTGAGAGAGGAGATCTTGAATCCTCGCGTGCATCCGTGTCCGCTGGAAACGTGCGGCTGCGTGGCGTCCTTCGACAAGATCACAGGCCAATTGACGGTCTACATGACCTCGCAGGCCCCACACCTGGTCAGAACCGTGGTGGCGATGCTGTCGGGTATTCCGGAAAGCAAGATCCGAATCATCTCCGGAGACATCGGCGGGGGATTCGGCAACAAGGTCCCGATCTACCCGGGCTACGTCATCGCCATCGTGGCGTCGATCGTGACAGGCGTCCCGATCAAGTGGATCGAGTCGCGCATCGATAATATCTCCACGACGGGATTCGCCCGCGACTATCACGGCATCGGCGAACTGGCGGCCGACAAGGACGGCCGGATCAAGGCGTTGCGCTTTGTTGCGCTAGCCGATCACGGCGCATTCAACTCCCATGTATCGGCCACCAAGTTGCCGGCGGGGCTGTTCAGCATCTGCACCGGCTCCTACGATATTCCCAAGGCCCATTGTCGTGTCGATGCGGTGTTCACCAACAAGGCCCCAGGCGGCGTGGCCTACCGATGTTCGCTGCGGGTGACCGAAGCGGTGTACCTGATTGAGCGAATGATCGACGTTCTGGCGCAGAAGCTCGGGATCGACAAGGCTGAGATCCGTGCCCGCAATTTCATCAAGGCCGATAAGTTTCCCTACACCACGAGCCTCGGATGGACGATGGACAGCGGAAATTATCATGCTGCGTTGGATAAGGTGTTAAAGGCGGTGGATTATGCGGGCCTGCGCCGGGAGCAGGCTGAAAAACGCGCCAAAGGTGAGCTGATGGGAATCGGGATTTCCACCTTTACGGAGATCGTGGGTGCGGGACCCACCAAGGTCTGCGACATTTTGGGCATCGGGCTTTTCGACAGCTGCGACATCCGCGTCAACCCCACCGGCAGCGCCATTGCCCGGCTGGGGACGATGAGTCAGGGCCAGGGCCACGCGACGACTTATGCCCAGATCATCGCCACCGAGCTGGGATTGCCTTCGGACGAGATCCAAATCGAAGAAGGGGATACCGACAAGGCGCCGTACGGCGCCGGCACTTGGGGTTCGCGATCCACCCCGGTCGGCGGTGCTGCTGCGGCGTTGGCCGCCCGCAAGATTCGCGCCAAGGCGCAGAAGATCGCCGCTCACTTGCTGGAGGTTGGGGAAGGCGATCTGGAATGGGAGGTCGATCGGTTCAAGGTCAGAGGCAACCCTGGCCACGCGAAAACCATGAAGGAGATTGCCATGGCGGCGCACACCTCCAACCTGCCGCAAGGCATGGAGCAGGGATTGGATGCAACCGAATACTACGACCCGCCCAACCTCACCTACCCATTCGGCGCCTATGTCTGCGTCGTCGATATCGACCGGTTTACGGGCGAGACCAAGGTTCGACGTTTCTACGCACTGGACGATTGTGGTACGCGAATCAACCCGATGATCATTGAAGGGCAGATTCATGGCGGTCTCACGGAAGCCTTTGCAGTAGCCTTTGGCCAGGCGATCCCGTTCGATGAGAACGGCAACCACCTCGGCAACAGCTTCATGGATTACTTCCTGCCCACGGCCGTGGAGACGCCGCATTGGGAAACCGATCACACCGTCACGCCCTCTCCGCATCATCCGATCGGCGCGAAGGGTGTCGCGGAATCGCCCCATGTCGGCGGCATCCCGTGCTTCTCGAACGCGGTTGTGGATGCCTTTGCGCATCTGGGGGTGACCCACATGGACATGCCGCACACCGCGTTTCGAGTATGGCAACAGTGCAAGGCGCTCGGAATCAACACGAGATGAGTGGCCCGCCTAGGCAATCCGCATGAAGGTGCAGATCGACAAGACCTATCCCCTGCCGTGCTCGGCGGAGATTGCCTGGGAATTTCTGCAAGATGTCGAGGCCGTTGCCGCCTGCATGCCCGGGGCAAAGATCACCGAACGCGTGGACGCTGACCGGTACAAGGGGACGGTCACAACCAAGGTGGGGCCCGCGACGATGTCCTTCAGGGGCGAAGTGCAGATGATGGACGTCGATGCGACTGCTCGATCCTTGCGCATGCTCGGCAAGGGAACCGATAGCACCGGCAACTCCGGCGCCTCCATGAACCTCACCGCCCGAATCGAGACGGCCGACGGAGGCCTGTGTACATTGGTGGGAATGAGCGAGCTGTCGATGAGCGGCAAGGCGGCTGCCTTCGGCGGACGCATGATGAGCACGGTCGCCGATCAGATACTGAAGCAGTTCGCCGACAACTTTGCCGCTCGAGTGCGCACGCTGCAGGCGTTGCGAGTAACGCCCACAACCCGAGACGGCAGCGCGACGCCTTCTCAGGCGCCGACTCCCATACCGCCAGCCCGGCCGTTGAATGTTCTCGCGCTCGCATGGACACTCCTTAAAGGCTGGCTGCGCGGCCTATTCTCCAATCGGTCGGCGTGAACCCTTCCGTGAAGCGCATGCCCGAGATCCTCGACTTGCAGCGCCGGCTCGAGGCCGTCGGCTATGTGGCCGAGGAGCCGCTGGCGGCTGCGCTGCTCTTGATGTTGGAGCTCGGCCGCCCGTTACTCCTGGAGGGCGACGCTGGCGTCGGTAAGACCGAAATCGCCAAGGCGCTCGCGCAGACGCAGGGCGCCCGACTCATTCGTCTACAGTGCTATGAAGGCCTCGATGTGCACACCGCCATGTACGAATGGAACTACCAGCGGCAATTGCTGGCCATCAAGCTCCTGGAGCACGATGAGCGCCCGGCCTCCGTCAAGGAGCAGGACATCTTTTCCGAGCGCTACCTATTGAAGCGACCGCTGCTCGAGGCTATCAGTTGCGCCGAACCGCCAGTGCTGTTGATCGACGAGGTAGATCGGGCCGACGAGGCGTTCGAAGCCTACCTCCTCGAATTGCTGTCGGACTTCCAGATGTCGATTCCAGAGCTCGGCACCATGCGCGCCGTTACCAAGCCGCTGGTCATCATCACCTCGAACGGTACGCGTGAGCTGTCCGACGCGCTGCGCCGCCGCTGTTTGTACCAGTACATCGACTATCCCGCGTTCGCGAAGGAATTGGCCATCGTCGAAATCAGGGCGCCGCAGGCCGCCGGACAATTGGCGCGCCAAGTGGTCGATTTTGTGCAAAGCGTGCGCCGTATGGAGCTGCAAAAAAAACCCGGCATCGCAGAGACGCTCGACTGGACCGCGGCGTTGCTGCGAATGGGAATTTCCGTGATCAACGACGACGGTGCGGAGCGCATTCTCGAAACACTCAGCGCTCTCATCAAGACCCGTGACGACCGGGCCGGCTTTACCCGCGAAGTGGTCGCACGGATTGCAGCCTCATGTTGACGGACAACGCAGCCTTTGCCGTGGAATTGGGTGCGGTCGTGCGCGCACGGCTTACCGGCTTTACCGGGTTCCTGCGCGCGAACGGCTTTGGCGTCGGCGGTGCCGAGGCGGTGTCGGTGCTCGACACGGGCGCAAAAATGGGGATTCTTGACTCGCAGGTGCTGCGCTGGAGCCTGAAGGCTCTGCTGTGCGGCCGGGGCGACGAGTGGCGGCGTTTCGATCGTCTATTCGATGCCTATTTCTTGCCGCCCAGCAAGAGTCTGTTTGCGCAAAGCAGTGGGGCGGCCGGCGGGGCGCACGAAGCGGCCGATGCGGGACGCGCCGGCGCTGAATTCGACTCTTCGCCCGGTACCGGCCACCGAGTCGCCGGCGACATTGATCAGGGCTCTCTGAGGCACGGGGCCAGCCGCGAAGAATCCTTGGCTTCCACCGACTTTCGCGAGCTGAATCAAGCGGAGCATGCCTACGACATCGAGGCGCTGATGCGGCGTTTCGCCAAACGATTGAGGCCGCTTCGTCTGCGTCGTCAAGCCACCCATCATCACGGCCGGCGTCTGGACCTACAAGCTACCATACGGCAGAGCGTGGCCAGTGGCGGCTCGCCAATTCGCCTCGCATGGAAAGAACGCCGCCGCGTGCGCCCCCGCCTGGTGCTGCTGGTAGACGTCAGCCGGTCGATGAGCCTCTACAGCTTTTTCTACATGCGCCTCGCGAGAGCGCTGTGCGGCGAATTGGCCGATGTGTACTGCTTCATATTCCACACGCGCATCATCGATGTCGGAGCGGCCTTGAGCGACCCGGATCCGTGGCGATCGCAAGAACGGCTGCACCTGCTGGCGATCGGTTGGGCCGGCGGCACGCGAATCGGTGAATGCCTACGGGACTTCAATCGCGACCATGGGGCTCGGCTGGTCCATTCGCGTACCGGTGTGATTGTCGTGAGCGACGGTTACGATACCGGCGAGCCTGCGCTGCTGGCCGAATCGCTCGCCACGCTGCGTAGGCGATCGAGGTGCCTGGTGTGGCTGAACCCGCTGTTGAACCAGCCGGGCTATACCCCGGAGAGCCGCGGCATGCGGGCAGCAACGCCGCACATCGACTTGCTCGCGGCGGGCGCCGACCTAGCGTCTGTCGAGCGCGTATTGCCGCAGGTCCTGCAGACCTTAAGATGACGAACGAAGAACTCCACGATCTGGCGCGAGAGTTAAACCGCCGCGGCGAGGCCTTTGCCCTCGTCACGGTGGTTCGCGCGGTCGCTCCCACGTCGGCCTACCCGGGCGCCCAAGCGATCGTTTTGGCCGACGGAACACTGCAGGGCTGGATCGGCGGCGGGTGCGCGAAGGACGTCATCATCGAGGCAGCGAAATGCGCCATCGAGAAGGGTGAGCCGAAGCTCGTGCGAATCAGTAACGAGAAAATATACGCCGAGGAAGACGTCGAGCACTACACGATGTCCTGCGCCAGCAACGGCAGTGTCGAACTCTTTATCCAACCCAACAGCCTTCGCAGCGCGCTGTGCGTGCTCGGGCGCACGCCCGCGGCGGATGAGTCGCGGTTTCTTGCGGAGCGCCTGAGGATCCGGCTCACCGACAGCCCGAATGATGCGCCCGTCGTTTTGGTCGCGACCCAAGGGCAGGGTGATGAGGAAGCCCTGGAGGCCGCCTTGCGCAGTCCTGCCAGGCAAGTACTCATGATTGCAAGCCGGCGGAAGGCGGACAGACTGCGCGCCGTGATGAAGATGCGGGGGGTCGACGAAGCACAGCTTGTGCGCCTGCAGGCCCCTGCGGGCCCGGATGCCGGCGCGAAGACGCCGGGCGAGATTGCACTAGTGGCGATCGCCGGAGTATTGGCATCGCTGCGCAGTCGAGATGAGCCCGTCGAGCGCAAGGCGGCCTCGGGAGCAGGCCCCGACGTGATTACGCCGATTTCGCGCATGCAGCCCGGCACCGCATCCGCAGCCGGCATATTCATCAACCCCGTCTGCGGAGTGGCCGTGAGCCGCGCCGATGCGTTGCACATCGAGAATTACGCAGGCATTTCTTACTATTTCTGCTGTGACGGCTGCTGGACGACGTTCCTCAAAGACCCAGGGAAATACGCAGTGATTCACCAAAGTTCCGCGGGCGCCGTTTCGGCAGGGGAACAGGTTAAATGACGGTGTTTTTCGTATCATTTGCGGATGTCTTGGAATTGGAGATGGTGCCGCAAAGAGGATTCGAACCCCTGACCCACGCATTACGAATGCGTTGCTCTACCAACTGAGCTATTGCGGCATGTAAAAAGGGCGTGCAGTTTAACCCGTGGTAGTCTCGGACGAAAGGCTCCCGGTGCGCTTGTGGACCTCGCGAAGCGTGCGGGGCAGCGCAAAAATCACGTGTTCTTCCCGGCCCTTGAGTTCCTCAACCATCTCCCCGCCCCAGGCGCGGAGCTGCGTGATGACCCCCTGCACCAGGATCTCGGGCGCCGACGCACCGGCCGTCACTCCGACGGTCTTGGCGCCGTCGAACCATTCTCGATGCAGATGTTCCGGCCCGTCGACGAGATAGCCGGGGATTCCCGCCTTGTCGGCCATCTCACGCAGCCGGTTCGAGTTGGAGCTCGACTTCGACCCCACCACCACCAATCGGTCGCAGCGATGGATGAGATCCTTGACCGCATCCTGCCGGTTCTGGGTGGCGTAGCAGATATCTTCCTTGACCGGCGTCTTCAGGCCGGGGAAGCGTGCGCGCAGCGCCTCGACGATGGAGGCGGTATCGTCCACCGACAGGGTGGTTTGAGTGACAAACGCCAGATGGCCGGGGTTTCTGACCTGAATCTTCTGCACGTCCTCTACGGTCTCGACCAGGTAGATGCTGCCTCCGAATGAGGTGTCGAACTGGCCGATCGTGCCCTCCACTTCCGGATGCCCCTCATGTCCGATGAGGAACACCTCGCGAGCCTCGCGCGCGTAGCGGGTGACTTCCATATGCACCTTCGTCACCAGCGGGCAGGTGGCATCGAACACCTTGAGCGCCCGGCGCGCCGCCTCCATCTGAATGACGCGCGAGACGCCATGAGCACTGAACACCACCGTCGCGCCGTCCGGTACCTCGTTCAACTCCTCGACAAACACGGCACCGATGGTGCGCAGCCGGTCGACGACGTACTTGTTGTGCACAACCTCGTGCCGTACGTAGATGGGGGCGCCGAACAGGTCGATGGCCCGTTCCACGATGTCGATGGCGCGGTCGACACCGGCACAGAAGCCGCGCGGATTGGCGAGCAGTATATGCATGATTAAGCCTTTACCTTGGTGCCTTTGGGCTCGAACAGCGCATCCAGCAGCAAAAACGCCGCCCCGACGGTGATCGCGGAATCCGCGACGTTGAAAGCCGGAAAATACGCGCGATCCCAGTGAAAGTGGATGAAATCGACGACATATCCGAGTCGAATGCGGTCGATCACGTTGCCGATCGCCCCGCCGAGCACGAGCGAGAGGCCCGCGGCCAGCAGAACCTTGGACCGGGGCATCCGGAACAGCCACACGACGATCGCAACGCTCACTCCCACCGCGAGCGCGATGAACAGCCACCGCTGCCATCCGGACGCATCGGCGAGGAAACTGAACGCGGCTCCCACGTTGTGCATCCGCGTGATGTCGAGAACCGGCAGCACCGTGGTGAACTCGAACTCGCCATAACGGCGGGAGATATAGCCTTTGGTGAGCTGGTCGATAAGCACCACGATGGCCGACAGCAGCAGCCATTTTGCGGCTCGGCCCCGGTTTTCATGATCGCTCATGCGAATTTCCGCTCCTCGCCGGGCCCGTCAATATTGACGACGCAGCGTGCGCAAAGTTCCGGGTGCTTGGGATCGCTCCCCACATCGCTGCGCAAATTCCAGCATCTCACACATTTGGGCTGCGAACTCGGCTTGACCTCGATCCAGACATTTTCTGCCTGGCTCGGGACGGCATCCGTCGGCGGCGTGTCGGTCTCGACCACCCGAGCCTGACTCGTGATCAGCAAGAAGCGCAGTTCGTCGTGCAGCGCAGAAACTTTTTCGGCCTCGGCGGCGGGCGCATAAACGGTGACCTCCGCCTCGAGCGGCGCGCCAATTTGTCCGGCCGTTCGGAGGCGCTCGAGCTGGCGCGCCACGTCCGCCTTGAGCGCGATGAACGCAGGCCAGTCGATCTCGGAACCGCGCTCGGCGCCCGCCGGGAATTGGTGCCATACGTTCAGGAACACCGACTCGTTGCGGGCGCCAGGCATGAAGCTCCAGACTTCTTCAGCCGTGAAGCTCAAGATGGGCGCGAGCCAGCGCACCATCGCATCGGCAATGTGATACATCGCGGTCTGCGCCGAGCGACGCGGCAGGCTGTTCGCACCGGTGGTGTACAGGCGGTCCTTGATGATGTCGAGATAGAAGCCGCCGAGCTCGACCACGCAAAAATTGTGTATTTCCTGGTAAATGTCGTGGAATTCGTAGTTGCGGTACGCCGTGACCACGTCATTCTGCAGGCTGAACGCCACGCCGATCGCCCATTGGTCGATTGCCACGAGATCGTTCCACGCGACGGCCTGGGTGGCCGGATCGAATCCGTGCATGTTGCCGAGCAGAAACCTCAACGTATTGCGGATGCGCCGATAGGAGTCGGCCATGCGCTTCAAGATCTCGTCCGATACGCTCATTTCGTTGGCGTAGTCGGTGGCCGCGATCCACAGGCGCACCACGTCCGCGCCGAGCGTACTGGTGAGCTTCTGCGGCACCAGGGTGTTGCCGACGGACTTGGACATCTTGCGGCCCTTCTCGTCCACCGTGAATCCATGCGTGAGCACGCCACGGTATGGCGCACGCCCATGCATGGCCACCGAGGTCAGGAGCGAGCTGTGAAACCAGCCGCGATGCTGATCCGATCCCTCGAGATACAGGTCCGACGGGGAGACGATTTCGGGGCGCATCTGCGTGACGGCGTGGTGTACCACACCGGAGTCGAACCACACGTCCATCACGTCGGTGGCCTTGTCGTATCGCGAAGCGTCCGGCCCGAGAAGGGTCGCCGGATCCAAGTCGAACCAAGCGTCGATGCCGCCGCGCTCGACCATCTTGGCCACGAGCTCGATGAGCTCGAAGGTCTTCGGATGCAGCTCGCCCGTTTCCTTGTCGACGAACAACGGGATTGGCACGCCCCAAGTCCGCTGCCGGGAGACGCACCAATCGGGGCGGCCGGAGATCATGCCGCTGATGCGTTGCTCGCCCCATGCGGGCATCCAATCGACATGCGAGATCGCCTCGAGCGCCGCCTTGCGAAGGCCCGCCTGATCCATGCTGATGAACCATTGCGGTGTCGCGCGAAAGATCACCGGCGTCTTGTGACGCCAGCAATGCGGATAGGCGTGATAATACGGCTCGCCCTTGAGCAGGCGGCCGCGCTCTCTCAAGACTTCGATCACGTGGGCGTTGGCATCGAACACGCCCTCGCCCGCGAACAGCGGCGTCGATGCGAGGAAACGTCCGTCTCCGCCGACTGGATTCTCCACGTCGAGCCCGTAGCGTCGCCCGACGACGTAATCCTCCAGACCATGACCCGGCGCGGTGTGCACGGCGCCCGTGCCCGCATCGAGCGTGACGTGATCGCCCAAAATCACCGGGACGCGGCGGTCATAGAAAGGATGCTGCAGTTCGAGCTTCTCGAGCACCGCCCCTTTAGTCTCGGCCAGCACCGTCCAGCCGGAAATTCCAAGGGTCTGCATCAGCGGCTTGATGCGTTCGGTCGCGAGCACCAACCGCTCGCGGCCGTTGCCGAAGTCGAATTCGACGAGCGCGTAGTCGAATTGCGGATGGACCGCCACCGCCTGGTTGGCCGGCAGAGTCCAGGGCGTGGTGGTCCAGATGGCGACTGAGGTGGGCACTCCCTCGTCGACTTCGCTGCCTTCCGTGACCATGCCGAAACGGCGCGAGAGATCCATCCGATCGATCACCTCGAAACGCACGAAGATGCTCGGCGAAGTGATGTCCTCGTACTCGACTTCCGCTTCGGCCAATGCCGAGCGGCAGTTCAAGCACCAGTGCACCGGCTTGAAGCCCTTGTACACGTGGCCGTTCTTGATGATGAGCGAGAAGGCGCGCAGCTGTTCGGCCTCGAAGCGCGGATCCATGGTGAGGTAGGGGTGATCCCAATCGCCGAGCACGCCCAAGCGCTTGAAGTCCTTGCGCTGCGAATCGATCTGCTTCAGCGCGTACTCGCGGCAGGCGGCGCGGAACGCCTTGGCGTCGATCTTTTGCCCCACCCGGCCGTGGGTCTTCTCGACCTGCATCTCGATGGGAAGGCCGTGACAATCCCAGCCGGGCACGTACGGCGCGTCATACCCGTCGAGCGTGCGCGACTTGACGATGATGTCCTTCAATATCTTGTTGACGGCGTGCCCCAGGTGAATGGCGCCGTTCGCGTACGGCGGCCCATCGGTGAGCACGAACGACGGACGGCCCTGGGATGCGGCCCGAATCTTCTCGTAGAGAGTGTCGCGCTCCCACGCCGCGAGCATCGCGGGTTCCCGGTTAGCGAGATCCGCCTTCATGGAGAAGCCGGTCTGCGGCAAATTAATCGTCTGTTTGTAGTCAGCCACCAGTCACCTTCGACAAAAGCTCGCGAGCATTCGCGGCGTCAACCTTCATTTGCGCGACCATCGCGTCCACGGTATCGAACTTGACCTCGTCGCGCAGTTTTGCGACGAACTCGACCTCGATCAACCGGCCGTAAAGATCGCCGCTAAAATCGAACACATGGACCTCGAGCAGGGGCTCCGTGCCGTTCACCGTCGGGCGAGTCCCCAAGCTCGCAACTGCGTTCCGCGCGCCGGCGCCGATCCCATGCACCCGCACGGCAAGGACACCTCCGGTGGGCGACTTGCGCCGCATGAGATGCAGGTTGGCCGTGGGAAACCCGAACGTTCGCCCGAGCTCCTTGCCGTGGGCAACATGGCCCACCATCCGGTACGGGCGGCCGAGCAGCCGCGCCGCACCCGCGTAATCCGCACCTTCCAAACGCTCGCGCACGGCCGTGCTCGAGACCCGCAGGCCGTCGAGCACGAAAGGCTCCACCTGATCCACGCCAAAGCCGCGCAGGCGGCCCGCGGCCTTCAGGCTCTCGATCGTGCCGCAGGCCTTGCTGCCGTAGCGAAAATCATCTCCCACCACCACATGGCGCGCTCCGAGCCCACCCACGATGAGCTCGTCCACGAACGCCTCCGGACTCATGCGTCGCATGCTTTCGTTGAAAGGCAACGTGACCAACCGATCGACCTCGAGCGCCGAAAGCGCGGCGAATTTCTCGCGCCAGCGCGTGAGCCGGGCCGGCGCAGCGTCGGGATCGATGAATTCTTTGGAGCTTGGCTCGAACACCAGCACGGTCGACGGCGCGCCGAGTTCGGCCGCACGCCGCTTCAACGCCCGGATCATCTGTTGATGGCCGAGATGCACGCCATCGTAATTTCCCACGGTAAGAACGCAGCCCCGGAGAGCTTTGGAGACACTGTTGAGACCGCGCACTAGTTCCATGGCGAAAGCTCATCATTATACGCATCTCGTCCCTGTCGCCCGGCCCGAAATCGCGCTGCGGCTGTCAACAGCCCGGCGCCGGGTGCATTGACAATGACGTGCCCGAGCCGGAGAATGTGCGGCTCTTTTGGGGGCGCCCGTCGACCCTCATGGCCTCGAGGAGTCTACGCTTGGCGAATACGAAATCTGCTGAAAAGGCGGCCCGACAGTCTACCGAGCATCGCGCCCGAAACGATGCCCTGACCTCGCGTCTGCGCAGCGCCATCCGCAAGGCGACGCTCGCGCTTAAGGCCGGAAAGCACGATGACGCGGCCTCCGCGCTCGCCGCTGCCACGCCCATCATCGACAGCATGGTCAACAAGGGCATCATTCACCGCA
>Ga0187863_10000351_pt1 | contig 39774 bp, 32 predicted proteins | sample June2016WEW_11_1_FD_132975 | JGI IMG/M metagenome (GOLD analysis project Ga0187863, IMG submission 132975) | Peatland microbial communities from SPRUCE experiment site at the Marcell Experimental Forest, Minnesota, USA - June2016WEW_11_10 | ecosystem: Environmental > Terrestrial > Soil >...
AATTCCCCCTTGGGTTCCACGTTCACGGCTCGTTGCCATGATAATCCATACGACTACGGGGCAAGTGAACACCCTGCGGCTAACACCCAACCTAGCTCTCGGTGGGGATGGAGAGGGGGTGCCGATTCCTCCAGAAGCGGCTTAACGCGGTTGGTTTTGGCCCACGCTCAGTGAAGCGCGAGATGATGGACCGGATCGTCCGCGGGGTCGGTCCCCGTCGGCCGAGTGCAGTTCCCTCGGCCCAGCAGGGCGGTCACCGCGGCACACGCATCCACTGCGCCGGCCACGGCAGCGACGGAGCCGGCGCCGGCGCCGGAGCCGCTGCCGGGATGAGCGCTGGTGCTCTGTAGAAGTTTGTAGGCAGCGGCGGCCGTCAGAGCATGATGGGCAGCCAGCAAGAGGGCGACGACGCCGCTCACTTGGGCGGTTGCGATGGAATCGCCGGTCGCAAAGTCGTAATGGCCCCCCGGCATCAGCGTGAGAATGTCGCGCCCGGGCGCATACAGCGCGGTGTCCGACGGGGAGGGAGTCTCGACGCTGGCGACCTCGATGACGCCCGGTTGATGCAGCAATCCCCGTCCATCCGCCGTGGAGGATGCGGCCCCCACGAACACCACGCCGCGCCGGAGTCCCTCGTGGATGAGATCGCTCAGCAACGGATCATCCGGGCCGGTCAGGCTCAGATTGATGATTTGCACGTGAGCATCCAAGGCGGCAACCAAGGCTCGAGCGAGCGTAAAGGAATTGCAAGTGGCGGCATCGGCGTCGTCGTGCAGTTGCCAGCAGGCCTTGAACACGAAAAGCCGTACGCCGGGGGCCACACCGACGATGCCCTCGTGATTGTTGGCGACCGCCGCAATGGCTCCGGCCATTTCCGTGCCGTGCCTATCGCGCCGAAACCGATCGGCATCGGAATCGACGAAATTGTCCGCCGCCGCGATTCTGCCGCGCAAATCCGGGTGCCCGATGTCGGCCCCGGTGTCTACGATGGCCACTTTCACTCCCTCGCCGGTCGACCAGGGATGCGCCTCGAGCACGTTCATTTGCCGAAGCCCGCGTTGCAGTTCCAGGTAGGGGTCGTTGTAATCGTTGCTGCGCGTGGCGAATGACTGCAGGGGTTGCGCGAGCTTGATGCGTGGATCGGCCGAGATCGTCGCGAGCAGCGCGGCGCGGTCGGCGCCGTCGGGAATCCGGAGCACGGCGCAATGCATGTGCAGCGGCTCGATCGGCCAGTCGCTGATCTCACGCAGTCGATATTCCTTTTCCAGCGAACGCATGAGCGCCTGCGCCCGCGACGTCGGGCCGTACAGCGCAATATTGTCGTAGCCATGCGGCGTGCTGCCGGCACTGGCGAGAAAGGCGCTGGGATCGTTGTCGACCGCCGCGATGATGTAACGATCGCCTGATTGGCCGGTGACCTTGCCGAGGGCGTGGGATTCGATCCGCGGCGGCGCCGTGCTGCACGCGCCGAGCAAGGACAGCGTCAGACCGATCGCCGTCCATCGGTTCATGGAGATTCGCTGCGCCCGCGGGTTTCGCCGAGCCGCGTGGTTTCCGCGAAACGAACCGCCGCATGCCGGCGCAGCAGCGCCAGCGAAGAATTGACCGGACGATCGGTGCTGGCCGCCAAGGAGTAAACCCCGGCCTCCGTCGGCCCGGAAACGATCCGCAGCTGCGCCTCTTGCAGAATCGCCTGCAGCTCCACCAGCGTGATGGTCGGCGAAAATACCGCGCGAATGACCTCATCCGGCGGGCGCGGCTCGGAGGTGGTGACCGTGTGATAATCGGGCCGCGCCTCCCGGCCTCGGAGCCGGTACCACTTATCGGCCGACACCAGACTGATCGACAGGACCAGCACGGCGATCGATGCCGCGATCAAGCGCTGCCGCGACATGTGTCGATGGATGCCCGGGGCCGGCGGACGACGCGGGATTGGAGCCGCCGGCGCCCTGGGCGCCGAGGCAGCCGTACCTTCGCCTGCATCGATCCTCGCCTGCAGGCGCTTGAAAGATGCGGCCGGCATGTATTCGATGCCCGAATCCGCGGACATCGCCTGGTAAATCCGGCGCTCTTCCAGCATCTCGCCGCGGCAGGCGGCGCAGGTCAGGAAGTGTGCATCGAGCTTTTGGCGGTCGATCGCGTCGATCGTACCGTTGACGTACCAAGGGATGAGCTCGGAGATCTCTTGGTGTTCCGCCGCGCAGCTGCTGTCGGGGTGATTCATTCGCTTCTCGCTGAGAATTCGTGCGCGCTGCCGTCCAGCGCCGGCAGATGTTGGCGGAGCTTCCGCCGGGCGTGAAACATGCGGGCCTTGACGCTGCCGACCGGCGTACCCGTGATCGCGGCGATTTCTTCGAGCGAGTGCCCCAGGTGGTAGGCGAGCTCCAAGGTCAGGCGTTGCTCGGGAGGCAGCCGGTCCAAACCATGGGCCAACCAATCCTGCACTTCGGTTTCCGCTCCCGGATCGACGGTCTGCTCGGGATAATCGTCGAGGTTCAACGCGGCGGTATGGTGTCGCTGGCGTCGTAAGGACTTCAGCGCCGTGTGATACGCGATGCCGAAGATCCAGGTCGAGACCCGCGAGTCATTTCGAAAGTCCCGGGCGCTCTGCCATACGGTCATGAAGGTATCGTTGATGATCTCTTCGATGTTTTCGTATCGCGGAGTGAACCTGAACAGAAAGCGCGCGAGGCGGCGGTGATAAGCGAGGTATAGCTCCTCGAACGCCGAGCGGTTGCCCGCCGCTATGGCGATCACGCGATCGACATCGCATTCCTTGGTGCCTTTGGCCGACGATATCATCGGGGCTTGCCCCGCTCCTGAAGCTCTGTGGATCATGCTCCGTATGTGCCCGTTCGGAGCAAAAAAGTTGCAACGCGCGGGGTGCGCCTAAAAGCGCCAAATCACCGTACCGGACCATCGTCCACCGACAGCGGCATTATAAAACAATGAGTTAGCCGCTCCGGATGCCCCGACATAAGACAGCCCGAGGGATATGGGGGCCCAATCATAGGCGGCACCCGCGCTCCAATAGGCGTAGCCCCCCCGATCCGCGCCATCCAGCTCGTAATACCCGATGCCTGCGGTGGCCGACAGCTTGCCGATCAGGGGCCGCTGCAGGTTCAGCTCCGCCGATTCGGCCATGACACGGACGAGGCCGCCGTCGTAGGAATAGCGTCGCACGTCCGGATAAAACCCGAGAGCAAGCTGGATCCATTGCTGATAAGAGACCTGCACATCGATTTCATCGTAGTTGTAGAGCGAGCCCGCCTGATTCCACGGATAGCTGTAATCGGCCGCGAGAATCTTCCCTTGCCAATCGTTGCCGTCCGACCACGCGTACCCCAGGAAGGCGCTGAGTTCCGCATCGCGCCGCGCCTCGGGATCGATCTGCGTGCTGGACGCAAAAACTCCCGCCACGAATCCCGAGGAGCTCACATAGTGAAGGTCGAGCTGCAGGGCGGAATGATCGTCGCTGCGGGAAGCTCCGCGCACCAAGTAGTCACTGGTCAGATCGATCGAGCCGCCCCATAGGTCCGCGCTCTTGCAGAGTGGCGATGCACTCAACAGGACCATCGACAAGGCGACGACACCCGCTATCGGACAACCGGCATCGTCACGATCGGATCCTTCCTCGAACATCGCTGACAAAAACTCCATGCCGGTGGCCGGCCCGCACGTAAAAAGCCGCGGTAGGATCGCACCGTTACCAGCAAGATGCCAGCAAATGCTGCGTCAAACACGCGCACCGAAGCGGCGACAGCGATCGCCGCCATCGCAAAAAAACGCGGAATAAATTTCCCGCATCGGAAGTCTGCTTCTCCGAACGGTGAGCGCCGGCAGACAAATTCACTGCACGAATAACCTTTTCTCGATGGTGCGGTACTCACGCGGGTAGTTACTTGCAATTCGATATGGAGGAGCAATGAAATCGAATCACTTGCAGAAGAGCCGCGTGATCGTTCCGGCGGCTGTCACCGCCCTCGGTGCCTTGATCATCGCGGCCTGCGGCGGCGGTGGAAGCGGCGGCGGAAGCAGCGGCGCGGGCCCCGCGGCCAGCGCGGCGAGTCCGCAGCCATCGACGGTGGTTTTTACCGACACTGCCTTGGTCGCGGATAAAGCGGAGGTCGTCGCATCAGCGAAGACGGTGGATGCCAATTTGCAGAATCCTTGGGGGATCGCGGTCGCCACCGGATTGCCGTTTTGGATCGCGGACAACAACAGCAATCTCGCCACTCTGTACAGCGGCGCGGGGGACGTAGAGACGCAGGAAGTGACCGGTTCCGCCAGCACCGGCATCGCCATTCCAGCCTCGGCGGCGGGCGTGCAGGCCAACCCGACGGGACAAGTCTATAACGGCACCGGCAGTTTCCTCATTACCACGAGCAAGGGTCAAGAAACCGCGTTGTTCTTGTTCGATGGCGAGGGCGGCACGATCGCCGGATGGGCGATGGATAGCGGCTCGACCGCGGTCACCGCATACGACGACGGCATCGCGAACGGCGCCAATCACGCGGTTTATAAAGGTCTGGCGTTAGGCACGGTCAACGGCGCGACTTTTCTTTATGCGACCGATCTGCACAACAACAAAGTCGATGTGTTCGACACGAACTTTGCCAAGCCGGCGGATATGCAGGGTAAATTCCAAGACCCGGCGATTCCGAAGGGATTCGTTCCCTTCGGCATATCGGCCGTCAACAACCAACTCTACGTGACCTATGCCATGCAGGACACCGCCCAACACGATGAGGTGCCGGGGGCCGGTTTGGGATACGTCGACGTGTTCGATCTCTCCGGCAATCTCGTGAGTCGCTTCGCCTCGGCGGGCGCGCTCAATGCGCCCTGGGGGATCACGGTGGCGCCCAGCGGATTCGGCTCTCTCGCGGGAGACGTACTGATCGGCAATTTCGGCGACGGGAAAATCAACATCTTCACGCCCAATGGAACGCAATTGGCGACCTCGGTGGGGCCGCTCATGGGCAGCAATGGGCAACCCTTCGCCTTTCCCGGATTGTGGTCGTTGGTGTTCGGCAACGGGGATTCCGATAAGCCGCTGACGACTCTTTTCTACACGGCTGGATTTGCCGATCAAACCGACGGCGTATTCGGGACGATCACCGCCTCGACGAGCACGACGATGACGGGAGGAGGTTATTGAGCCTGCGCTGCAACACCCGCGCGCTGCAACACCCGCGCGTCGCGGGTGTTGCATTCGGAATCCGTCGTGCGGTCACCGACCCGATCCCTCCGCCTCGAACGAGCGCAAAATAGCGACGGGCGCGTAGAGCACGCCGAGCACATCACCAGCCAGAGCGGCGCGAGCGGCAGCCGCTTGACCATGAAAGCCGCAGGCAATGATCAGGGCACATTTTTTGTGCGACTTAACCAGGAGATGCTCAAATGACGCCGACAACCCCCAAGAACACCTACTTGTTCGATTGCATATTCGTATCCCTTGCGATCTTCAGTCCAATCCTCATGGTCATCGTTGCAAGCATGCTGCCGGAGGGCAGCCGGGGAGGCATGATAGTGACCGGGCACACGTTCCTGGTGTCGATATTGGTACTCGCGTTGGTGTTTCGGGTCGTGTACGGAATCGGTTTCGTACAATGCGTGCAAGCGACTTCCCAAATGGCAGCGAGTTTGCGTGATCGCGCGAGGCGGGTCGGGCTCAGGAGCTCGAGGCAATTGTGAACCCGCGCTGAGACGTTCAGAGAATTCCGGAATGCCGCTCAGGAAGTGGCAGGAATTCTTCGTGCGGCCGCGAGCTCCATGCGTCCGGCCCTGAACGAGCGCAACATCGTGACGGCCGCGTAGATCACGACGAGCACCACCAGCCAGCGCAGCGCCGCGAGCGGCAGCCGCTTGACGACGAACGCCGCAAGAAATACGCCGGGAATCGATCCGATGGCCAGAGCTATCGAGGTTCCAAATCCGAAGCGTCCCGACCGAAAGAATTGCAGTCCCGCGGTCGGCTGTACCAGTCCACACGAGCCCATCATGATGGGAAAGGCGGCAAGCGGATGCAAACCGAGCAGGGTCACGACGATCATGCACGGCGCATATAGCCCGATGCCGACGCTCATCAACGCGCCGAGCACGAAGTTCACGCCGACCGCCACGGCGAATCGCCATCCGGTGAGCGTATAGGCGACACCGCCGCCCGGCAGCAGATGCAGGTTGGTCGCCGCGAACACGCAGCCGGCGATGAGCAGAGCCGCTCCCATCGCCAATTGGATGGCCGGCCGCGGCATACGGTTGACGACACCCGCGCCGATCCACGCGCCCAACGCGGCCGACAGGATGGTTGCCATGAGCAGGACGGGATCGATCACGATCACGGTCACGAATATGACCATCTCGAGCATCGCGGCCATATTGAGGCCGATATTCAAGGTTCCCGGAATGAGCTCGTCTCCGATTTTTCCTTGAAACTTGAGAACGGCCGTGGTCGGAGCAAACGAGCCGATGCCGAGCGTATCGAAGAAGGCAAATACCAATCCCACCGGATATTCGATCATCAACGGTCGCTTGCGGCCCACATACGTTTTACGGCAGACGATCCAGGCGACATAGAAAGCCGCGTTCATCACCAACAGTACGCCGAACAAGAGTATTACCTGCAGCGACATGCGAACCTCGGGCATCGTGAGAAGACGTGGGGCGCGGCGTTCAGCGGCCGGTCCGGTCGAGCAGCCGGCCGTAAGCGACGCGAGCATTCACTCCCAATCGCCAGAAGCGATGGAAAGGCATCGTTCGGATCGGGGTAACCGGCAATGGAAACGAGTCCGCGGGAGCTCCGGCGAGCACCGATGCCAGCTCGGCTCCCATCGCCGAGGCGAGCGCGACACCCCGCCCGCTGTAGCCCAGCATCACGAACAGGCCTGGTTGGGGCGTGTGTAATCGGGGGTAGAAATCGGAGGTTAATGCGAATTGCCCGTTCCACCAATGGGTCCAGTCGATAGACTCGAGCTCGGGCCACAAACTTCGGGCATAGCTCACCAGGTGCCGATAATCGTGGCGATTCAGCGCTTTCCGTTGCGGCCCCCGTCCCCCCATCAACAGGCGGTTGGACGCATCGCGCCGATAGTACACCGTGATGTTCCCGGTTTCGTAAACTACTTGTCGGCCCGGCAAGATCGAGGCGGCGAGGCCGTCCGGCAGGGGCGCAGTTGCGATGATGGCGCTGAAGATGGGTACGATGCTGCGGGCAAGGCGCGGCACCAAGCCGCCCGAGTAGCCGTCGGTGGCGATGAGCACCCGATCTGCGCGTACGGTGGAGCGCGGTGTCCGGGCCCGCCAGCCATTGCCTTCGCGCAGCAGCGCCACGACCGGCGATGAGCCGTGGATGCTCGCGCCGGCGCGTTGTGCGGCCGAGGCGAGTTCCCGCGCGAGGCCGAGCGGATTGAGGGATCCGCCTTGCGGGTCGAAGCTCGCGGCGAGGTAGCGTCCGGTGCCGGTGGCCGCGGCGATGCGCTCCCTCGACCATAGTTCCACCGGGATGCCGCGCCGTCGCCATTGTTCGGCGGCCGCCTGCAATGCGCCCACATGCCGAAGCGAGTGGGCGACGCGCAGGGTGCCGCTCCGGCAGACCTCGCATTCGATGCCGAGCCGGTCGATGAGCGCAAAAAGAAATTGCGGTGCGTTGAGCGCCATAGCGACGAGCCTCGGCCCGAACACCGGGCCCAGCGCCTGCTCCGCGGCATCGGGCTCGAACTTCAGCCCCGCATTGACTTGACCTCCATTGCGTCCGGCCGCGCCGAATCCGGGCTCTCGCGCTTCGAGCAGAGCCACGGAGCGGCCGCGCTCCGCGAGATGCAGCGCGGTCGACAATCCCGTGTAGCCGCCGCCGACCACCAGGACCTCGACCCGAAGCTCACTCGTCAGCTCGGGCGAAGCGGCGGGTGGGCACGCCGAGACGGGATAGAGACAATTCGGGGCGTCGAGCTCGATCGGTGTCGGCATACTGGTACGGAGTCTGCGAATCCATAGGTGACCCCGAGCGAGCGCGCCGTTGGTCGCGGGCGCGGCGCGGGAATAATGGCCATATAATGGCAGACTGAGTTGGCATTGGGCTCGCGTTTATTAGGGGAAGGTCGTAAGCAGCGTTGAGTTGATCGAGAACGCCGGTGAGTCGCGCGGGCGGTTGGCGTGGGAATCGCTGGCTGTCATGGGTTGCATGATCGCTTTAGCTGCCGTCGCGGCTTGCTTGGTTCGCGCGGCGGGCGATCCCTACCCGATCAACGCCACTCGGGCGCCGTTACCGTGGGTACCCTTCGGCCTGGCGGTCGCTGTGTTGTACTTCCGCGGACAGAATCGCTGGCCTGGAGTGCTGGCCGGCGCCATCGGCGGCGGCCTGGTGGTCGGAGGCATCCCGCCGGCCGCCGCGGTCTTGCAGGGAATTTCGGCCACGGTGTTTGCGGGCGCCATCCGCGCCTTGCTCCGTGCATGGCGCGTGAATCCGGCGCTCGAACGTTGGCAAGACCCCCTCTTGCTCTGGCTTGCCGCTGCGCTCGGCGCCACTGTCATGGGATGCATTGCGGCTACCGCCGTCTTGGGCGTTGCGGGCCTTCAGCTCGATCACGCCGGTCACGGCATGGTGCGCGCGCTGCTCGATGCGGGCGGCCGCCCCATTTTTCAGCGGCCGCTCTTCGTGTTCGCCGCCTGCTGGATCGCAAACTGGACCAGCGGGGTCGCCCTCGTCATACCGGCATCGGGCCTGCTGCGCAGGGCGACATGGCGGAACCTGCGCGGCCGGTTTCCCGAGCTGTGGTCCATCGCATTGGTTCTCATCGGCTGGGCGATCGCCGCGTTCCTGCCGTTGCCCTGGGTGGCCAGCCTGCCGCTGTTTCTGGTCGCCCTCATACTGGTTACCTGGTCGGCCATCCGCTTCGGGGCGGCGGTGGCTGCGGTGATCCCGTTCGCGCTGGCGTTGATCGAAAGCGCCGCATTCATCGATGGCCGCGGACCGCTGGCGACACGGCCGGAAGACGCCATCGCGGTGGTGTGGACCTTCATTCTGGTCATCTCGGTGCTCGGCATGTTGATCACGTCGCTCCTCGCGGAGCGAGACGCGGCCTACCGGCGGCAGGTCACCTCCGAGAAGCGCTACCGCGTGCTGTTCGAATCGAGTCCGCGTGCTTTGTGGGTCTACGATCCAAGCGATCTCAGGGTTTTAATGGTGAACGAGGCGGCCACGCGTCTCTACGGCTACACGCGCGCGGAGTTCGCGGATTTGCGCGTGTCGACCGTGGACTCGCGGGACCTCCCGGGCACCGCGGCGCCGGATGCTGCGACAGCGGAATTGGACAAGGGAGAGCACCGGCATCGGACCCGCGGCGGCGCGATCATCGAGGTCGAACTGCATGCCGAGCCGATCGAGTTCGATGGCCGTCCGGCACGGCTGGTGTTCAGCGACGACGTCACGGACCGCAATCGTCTGCGCGGCGCGCTTCTGGACGCGGCAGACCGTGCCGAGCGGAAACTGGGCCGAGAATTGCATGACGGACTCGGCCAGGACTTGCTGGCACTGTCGCTGCTCGCGCGCGCCGAGACCGCCCGCGTGAGCAAGGGCGGTGCGCTCGAGCTGAGGAATCTCGCACTCATGGAGAGCGTGGCGCTCGGCGCGGTGGCGAGCTGCCGGGCCATCGCCCGCGGGCTGTCGGCTCTCGCTGAAAACGGCGGGGATCTGTCCGCGGCGCTTCAGCGTCTACCCGATCGCTTTCAGCACAGCGGGCCGCCTGCGATCAGCGTGACGATCAAGGCCGGGGAGCCGTCCGCGCTGCCCGAGGAAGCCAAGGACCACATCTATCGCATCGCTCAGGAAGCCCTCACGAACGCCGTGAGACATGCCGGCGCAGACCGGATCGACCTCATTCTGGCGGCGACGGACAGGACCGTCGCACTCATCGTGCGCGACGATGGCATCGGCCTACCGGACGGCTCGGTACCGAGCGGCGGCCTTGGCTGGGCCTCCATGCGCCATCGGGCTTCCGCGATCGGGGCACTTCTTCATGCGGGCAACTCGAATGGCGGCGGTACCGAGGTGCGCCTCGAGTATGAGTACGTCACGGCGGCGAGGGTGGACAGGCCGCACTGATCGATTCCCGCGAATACTCACCTCTTCAAGTACTGGTGCACGATCTCGATGAGCGCCTCCGCCGCGACGGCCTGCGGCGCCTCGGGCCGCGCCTGCGGATCCACCATATGTTCGCGAATGTGGTCCTCGATGACTTCCGCGATGAATCCGTCCAAGGCGCCGCGGCACGCGGTGGCCTGCTGAAGGACGGCGGCGCATTCGCCGTCCGCCTCGACCGAGCGCTCGATGGCCTCGAGCTGGCCGCGCAGTCGTTTGAGGCGGTTCAGCAGTTTGTTCTTTTCCTTCGCCACATGACCCACGGCCGACATCTCCTTGCGGTACTATACCCTGGTAGGGTATATTAATCGAATCGCACACCCAAGGCGCCCAAATAATTCTGCAACGCACGGAGAGTATACGAACCCTTATGAGTCCACACCCTAGCACCCCAACCATCGGGTCGGCCGGCCGGCATTCGCGGCGACTGAACCCATCGTTCGGCGGAGCGAAGGCCCGGAGATTCCGCGGTGGGAATTCGTCGCTAGTCGGCTAGTGTCCTTTCAGCCATTCCTCTCGGGCTTGAGCAACCGCGCTTGAGCATTTTTGAGGAGTATCGATCATGGCTGCGTTTTCGACGTTTCATTCCTTTCAATCGGGCGTCGGCGAGATCCTGCTGCGCGTGCGCGGCGCCGTATGCGAGGCGCTGCTGTTCCTCTGGGGACTCCTGGTCGTGGCGGTTTTGCTGCTTATACTAGGTGGCTTCTTCCTGTGATGGACGCGACATGAGGCACAGCGCGTTTCTGGCACTCGGCTTCGTTTGCGCTCATGCGTCGGCGCTGGCGGCGGGGGAGTCTCCCGACGGCACCACGCAGCCGCTCGAGGAGAGCTTCGCGGTTCATGGCCAAGCCACTTACGTGGAGCAGGCCGCCGACCGTTTCCACGCCCCCTACGCCGGCCAACACAGTCTCTCGCCCGGGGCCAATGAAGAGACCGTGGATGTGTCGCTGTTCCTCGGTGCGCGCCTATGGCGCGGCGCGGAAATCTGGGTTCAGCCGGAAATGGACCAGGGCTTTGGACTAAACGACACGCTCGGCGTCGCCGGGTTTCCGAGCGGAGAAGCCTACAAGGTGGGGGCTTATCACCCTTACTTTCGCTGGCAGCGCGCCTTCGTGCGCCAAATCCTCGGCGAGAGCGATGAACGGGAACCCGTGCCGGGAACCGCCAATCAACTCGGCGGTTCACGCGGTCTCGATCGATGGGTCTTCACCGTGGGCAAGTTCGGCGTCACCGATATCTTCGATACGAACCAATACGCGCACGATCCGCGCAGCGATTTTCTCAACTGGGCGGCCGTGGATGGCGGCGCCTACGATTACGCCGCGGATGCATGGGGCTACACGGTCGGAGCCGCCGCCGAGCGGTACAACGGCTCCTGGACGTTTCGTGCCGGAGTCTTTGATCTTTCGAACGTTCCGAACAGCATTCACCTCGAGCCCGGAATGCATGAATTTCAGATGGATGCTGAAGTCGAGAAGCGGTACGAGTTGTTTGGTCAAACCGGCCGTGTGCTGCTCACCGGGTTCGATAGCCGTGGTCGCATGGCGCTGTTGGATGAGACGATTGCTCTCGCACAGACGACCGGGGTGAACATCAACACGGCGCTCGTCGACGTGCGCCAGTATCGAAGCCGCTTAGGCGGAGTGCTCAGCCTGGAGCAGCCGATTACCGAGGCCGTCGGGGTTTTCGCGCGCATCAGCAAGGCCGCCGGCAACGTCGAGCCCTACGAGTTCGCCGATATCGATCGCTCGGTGGAGGTGGGGACCTCGATCAAAGGTCTCGCGTGGCATCGTGCCGATGACACCGTGGGCGTCGCCGTCATCGACAACGGCATCTCGGCGGAGCGCGAGGAATATCTGAACCTCGGAGGTCTCGGCATTCTGATCGGCGACGGGCGGCTCCCGCATCCGGGTGCGGAGCAGATTCTCGAGACGTATTACAACGTGGGCGTGCTCGCCTGGGCACACGTCACTCTCGATTATCAATGGGTCAAGAACCCGGCCTACAACACCGATCGCGGCCCGGTGTCGATTGTCGCCGTACGGGTGCATGCTCAGTTTTGAGGAAACGCGTCTCAAAACCGAGAACTCGACCGCACTCCACGGAGTGAAGCCTCTAAGCTAACGCCATTCGAGACAGGGGCTGCTATGGAAGATCTCATCCACGTCATATGCCTTGGTGCCGCATCGCCGGATCTATCCGAGCACGATACGGTCAAATTTCTCAACGAGGCTCGCAAGGCGAACCGCCAGAATGATGTTTCCGGCATGATGCTGTACGTCGGCGGGTGCCTGCTGCTGTTGCTCGAAGGCGAAGCGGCGAAGGTCGACATCGCGTGCCGCGCCATTTCCTCCGATGAGCGTGAAATGCGGATGATTCTGCGAGAGCCGATTGCGGAGCGGGAATTCCCGGAATGGATCCTGGGCTTCGAGACGGTCGAGCCGCTCGAGGCCGCGCGGTTGTTGGGCGAACCGCTCGTGTTCGACGCCTCTTCGCGCGTCGCCCGCATTGATCCCAACAGCGCCAAGACCCTGCTGTCGATCATCGGCCGGCGCCGGTGGCAATCGGATCGGAGCGGAATGTTCCGAGCCATCCGCCGCGCCACCAAGTCATCGGCAACCGGAGGCGACCCCGTTCCCTAGCGCCCGACGCCCAAGGCGGCGCCGAAACCGATTTTGTAAAATTGCAGCCGGAAAATCGCGGGGGGCAATCCTGGATTTCGGTAAAGCGTGACTCGGTTATCGCCGATTCCATCAGACCTTGCCCACCAGTCGATGTACGGCACCGCAAAAATCCTGCATCGTGCCTCACGCTTAAGTGACCACAAGAGGATTCGGCGGATGGCGACCCGGAAGAGCGATTATCATTACCTAAGAACGAACATCGAGCGCAGCGAGCCGCGTCGATACGCTTCCTTGGAGACGGCGCTGGCCGCGATGAAGGATCTGGTGCATCTACAGGGCGGCCGCGGGTTCATCACGACACGAGAACCGGACGGCAAGCACACGAGCCGCCATCCCGACGGGCGCGGGGTTCAGTTCTGGGCAGAGGATTCGAGCGGCGTCATCGTCAGCTGAGTCGAACGTCCGCGTCCTGCGCTGCCGCTCCGAGCGTTACCCGAAGCTGGTGCTTGCGCCCGTCGTCCGCCAATGTGATCTCGGCTTCGCCGCCCGGCAGGCGAGTACCGTCCAGTTCGATGCTTGCGATGCCACGGCAGACCCGATCCGGGTTGTCCACCAGGATTTCGTATTGCGCCGAGGCATGCTTGAACATGATCTCGAAGCGCGGCCAATCCGCCGGGATGCACGGGGCCAGCAGAAGACGTCCCGCCCGAACCCGGAATCCCAGCATCCATTCGAGGCCGGCGCGGTACATCCAGCCGGCCGACCCCGTGTACCACGTCCAACCCCCACGCCCGGCGTGCGGCGGTACCGAATAGACGTCCGCGGCCACCACGTAGGGCTCGACCTTGTAGCGCTGGACGTCGGCGCGGCTGCACGTGTGACTGATCGGATTGAGAAGCGACAAAAGCGCGGCTGCCTGAGTCCCATTTCCCAAGATGGCTTCGGCAATCACCGTCCAAGTGGCGGCGTGGGTATATTGCCCGCCGTTTTCTCGAATACCGGGCGGATACCCTTTGATATAGCCCGGATCGTGCTGAGTGTGATCGAAGGGCGGAGTAAACAGCAACGCGAGACCGGGATCGTGCTGGACGAGCCGGCTCTCGACGTTGGCCATGGCGCGCGCGGCACGGACGGAATCCGCGGCTTCGGAGATCACGCTCCAGGATTGTGCGATCGAGTCTATCCGGCATTCGTCGTTCGAGACCGATCCCAGCGGCGTTCCGTCGTCGAAGTAGCCTCTGCGGTACCAGTCGCCGTCCCAGGCCCGCTCGAGCGATTGCTGAAGTGCGGCGGCGTGGTCGAGCCATCGGGCGGCACGCGCACGCTCCCCGCGTGCCGAGGCGACCGGCGCGAATTTCACGAGCGTGGCGTAAAGGAACCATCCCAGCCAAACGCTTTCGCCGTTGCCTTGCTCGCCGACACGATTCATCCCATCGTTCCAATCCCCGGTTCCGAACAGCGGCAGACCATGTGCGCCGACTCGCAGCGCCCGATCGAGCGCTCGCGCGCAATGTTCGAACAGCGTCGCGGATTCTTCCGAGATGCCGGGCATGAAGAACGCGTCGTGCTCCTCGGGCTGCAGCGTGCGGCCTTCCAGAAACGGAAGCATCTCGTCCAGGACCGCCGCGTCCCCGCTCGTTTCGATGTATTGCAGCGCGCAATGTGCGAGCCAGACCACATCGTCGCTGATGCGAGTGCGTACGCCCTGACCGGCCGTGCCGGCGACAACCGCGGGCAACCACCAGTGCTGCACGTCGCCCTCCTTGAATTGCCGGCTGCCGGCGCGCAGCAAGTGCTCGCGCGTGAGGTCCGGTCGCGCGACGGCGAGCGCCATCCCGTCCTGGAGCTGATCGCGGAAGCCGTATGCGCCGCTCGCCTGATAAAATGCGGATCTCGCCCAGATACGGCACGCGAGTGTCTGGTAGAGCGACCAGCCATTGAGCAGGATATCCAACGCGCGGTCGGGCGTTTTCACCTGGACCGCTCCGAGCACGGCGTCCCAATAGCCAAGCACGCGCTGAAAGACGGCATCGAGATCGACGCTGCGGTAGCGAAGCAGCAACGATCTCGCGGCCGAGGCATCGTCGGCCTCGCCGAGGAGGAAAACGACCTGGGCGGCCCCGCCGGGCTCGAGTTCGATCGAGGTGCGCATCGCGCCGCATGGATCGAAGCCGGCGCCGGCCCGCCCGGCCAACGGCGCTTTCGAGGCCAACGCGGCCGGCATATCGAGAGTGCCGTGCCGGCCGAGGAACTCTCCTCGGTCCGCGGTCCACTGCGACTGACGGCCAGCGAGATCCGCGAAGGCGACCCGGCGACCGAAGGCGGCATCCCACGGATTGCGGGCGAACAAGGCGCCGGTCTCGGTATCGAGTTCGGTCAGAATGAACGGCGCCGACGCCCCCCGGGAAATTCCCAGCACCCATTCCACATAAGCGGTGACCGTGAGCCGCCGCGGACGCTTGGAGGCGTTGCGGATCTTCAGCCGAAAAATTTTTATGGGGTCGTCCATCGGTACGAACATGAGCAGATCGAGCTCGATCTCGCGCGCGGTCACCTCGAATCGGCTGTATCCGTGTCCGTGGCGCGCCAGGTAGGTCGCCGTAGAGTCACGGACGGGCGAGGCCGTCGGTCCCCATACCTCGCCGGTCTCCTCATCGCGCAAATACAACGCCTCACCGGGGCGATCCGCGACGGGATCGTTCGACCATGGAGTAATCTGATGTTCGCGGCTGTTGAGTGCCCACGTGAAGCCGCCGCCGTCGGCCGCCACGTGAAATCCAAAGCGGGAATTGGCGATGACATTGATCCAGGGTGCGGGGGTCGACTGTCCGGGCCCGAGAACAGTCACATATTCGCGGCCCAGCGAGTCGAAACCCCCCAGTCCATTGAAGAACTCGAGATCGCGGCCCGGCGAGGCGCTCGTCGGCGGGTCGGCTTTCGGCGCACCTCGCGCCGCGGGCGCGGGCGGCACGGCCGGTTTGCGGGTGCGATCGAGTTGATCCGCGATGCCGCCGCGCCGCGCCACCAAGACGACCCGCGCGACCGATGACAGCAGGGCGGAGGTCTGCGCGGAGATCAGGTCGCTGCGAAGCACGAATACCGCGCCGCGCGCGCGATGAGCTCCCGGACTCGGCCGCGACTGGCTCATGCGCGCCTGTGTTTCCAGGGCGTTTTGCAGGTCCTGGACGTAGGATGCGGCACGTTCGTTGAGGATCACGAGGTCTGCGGCGAGGCCCTTCATGCGCCAATATTCATGCGCCTGCAGCAGTTGACGAGCGATCGCGATGTCCTCGATCGCGTCGATTCGCAGCAGCAGGATCGGCACATCGCCTGAGATTCCCTGGGCCCACAAGCCCGACGGCGGGCCGCTGCCGTCGCGTATCGCCGGGGACGGCGGGCGCATCGAGGCGTCGGCGTAGAGCAGACGGCCCGCCAGGCGTTGAAACAGGCCTGCTTCGGCGGAGTCCATGCCGAGGTGGCGCAACTGCACCTGCGCCTGCGTCCAGGCGAGAGTGGCCGCGCGCTCGAACGAGTTGCCTTCGTGGTGCTTGTCGAGCAGATCGAGTACGGCTTCGCGGGACGAGGCGACCCCGGTCCAAAAGGCGATCCGGGCGGTGGAGCCCGCGGCCACCAGGATTCGATAGCGAAGCGCGAACACGGGGTCCAATACCGTTCCCACCGTGCTCGACAGCCGGTGCCCGTCCATCACCGCAAGCGGCGACCTGATCTCGCGTCCGCGGCCGAGAAAGCGCGCCCGGTCGGTCTCGATCTCCGGCTCGCCCAAGACCGTGTCCTCGACCACGGCATGATGCGCCGCCCAGATGTCGGGCTCGCCGGGCGCGCGCTTGCGGCGCGTCGCCAGCAGCGTCTTTCGCTTGGCGACATACTCGGTTTGCACGAAGAGCTTTGAAAAGGCTTGGTGCGCGGCGTCGGCCGCGGGTTGGGCGAGCACCAGTTCCGAATAGGAGGTCACCTCGATCTCGCGGTCTCGATGGCCGGTATTCGTGATCGACAAGCGGCGTACCTCGGCATCGTCCTCCGGCGATACCACGACTTCCAGCGTGGTCGTGAGGGCGCCATCCGTGCGAAGGAATTCCGCCCGATCCTCGGTGAAGGTCACCTCATAGGATTGAGGCTCGACGCCGCTCGGTTGATAGCCTGCCGACCAAACGGTGCCGCTCACGACATCCCGCAAGAATATGTAGCTGCCGGAATCGTCACGCGTCGCATCTTCGCGCCACCGCGTCACGCCGATATCTCCCCAGCGGCTATAGCCGGATCCGGCGCCGGTGAGCATCACCGAATAGCGGCCGTTCGAGAGCAGATGCGTCTGGGGCATCGCATCGTGAGCGCCGTGCAGGCGACGGACCTCGGGCAGCCGCGCATCGGCGAGCGGCGCGGACGCCGTCACCTCCTGTGCCCTCGGGGGAATCGCCGAGACATCGCGCGGCGCGCGCTCCTGCAGCAGCAGTTCCGTCGCCTGAATGCTCGGTTCGGCATGAAATCGTGCGCGCATCTTGCCGTCGAAGAGCACATTGGCGATGGCAACGATGGTCATGCCCTGGTGATGCGCCATGTACGCCCGCACGATGGCGACCTCGGCTCCGTCCGGCAGGCGCGAGCGGGTGTAGTCGAGCGCCTCGTTGAAGCCGAAGCGGCCGCGCGCGCCGATGCCGGCGAGTCTCTCGAAATTGCGCATCGATCGGGTTGGATCGACCATGGCGGCGAGCGCCGTCGCGTAAGGTGCGATCACCGCGTTCTCGCTGAGTCCGCGCTTGAGTCCCAGGCCCGGAACGCCAAAGTTCGAATACTGGTAGGTGAGCTCGAGGTCGCGCGCGTTGTAAGCCGATTCGGAGATTCCCCAAGGCACGCCGAGCTTGGCGCCGTACTGAATCTGCCGCTGCACGATCAGGCGGTTGGTCTGATCGAGCAGGCTTCCGGCCGGCGCGCGCATGACCAGCGACGGCATGAGATATTCGAACATGGAGCCCGACCAAGAAATGAGCGCCGCCCCTTTGCCGAGCGGGGTAACCGAGCGCCCCAGACGGAACCAGTGGCGGGCCGGAATGTCGTCCTTCGCGATGGCGATGAAACTCGCCAGGCGGGCTTCCGAGGCGAGCAGGTCATAGCAATTGGGGTCGAGCGTGCCATCCGCGGTGCAGCCGATCGACAGCAGCCGCCGTTGCCGATCGAATAGGAAGCCGAACTGCATCCCTTCCGACATCGCGCGTGCGCTCGCGCCGATGGCCCCCAGCCGCTCGTTCGCGTTCGCCGCCGAGGCTGCCGTCTGCACGGCGTCCCGGCGCCAGCTTTCCAGGGAGCGCTGCGTCGCTTCGCTCCAGAACAGCAGATCCGCGCCCGCCTCATCGCCCCATTCTCCGACCAGCGTGCGGACGATGTCGGTCAGCGTCGCGGCGAGCGGAATGACGGCTTCCAAGCGCGTCGCGATGTCCGTGCGCTCGGCCTCGGCGAAGCCGAGCGCCGCGGCCAGCGAAGCGATGGCCGCGTCGATTTGATCGGGCGACGTGGCGTGCATCCTGCGGTCGTCGGGCAGCGCCCGCCGCGCTTCGCGTGCAAGCTGCAAAGCATCGCCGACCCCGGCGAAGCCGTCATCCGCAGGCGGCGGCCGATCGATCCAATCGCGGCAGGCATTCGCAAGCGCGATCAAGTGTCCCGCCAGATTGCCGCTGTCGACCGCCGAGATGTATCGAGGGTCCAGAGGGCGCAGATCGCGGGTGTCATACCAGTTGTAGAAGTGGCCGCGAAACCGTTCGAGATTGCCCAGAGTCGCGAGCGTTGCCTCCGCGCGTTCCGTGAAGTCCAAGGTCCCGAGCCAGCCGAAGTCGCGGGCGCTCACTGCGGATAACAAGTACAGGCCGATGTTGGTCGGAGACGTCCGATGTGCCAGCACGGGTTGCGGCTCATACTGGAAGTTGTCCGGCGGCAACATCCGATCGTCCGCCGTCACGAAGGTCTCGAAATAGCGCCACGTGCGGCGTGCCACCAACCTCAAGGCGCGCGCGTCGTGTGCCGACAGCTCCTGACGGCCTCCGATGAGAGGCGACCGGCTGATCCAGACCGCGACGGCGGGAGACAGCGCCCAAAGCACTAGGAAGGGCGCCGACAGCCAGCCGTTGTGCGGCCGGATATAGAGGACCAGAGCGGCGCCGACGGCGGCAATCAGGACCGCGCCGGACATGCGGCGATAGGCAGTCGGGAGCCTGAGACGGAAACTGAGTTTTGCCTGCGCCGCGGTCACCCACTGAAGCAGGTTCCGCTGGCTGACGAACACCCGAAACAGAGTCCGGCCGATGGCATCCATCATCAACGTCGCTTGGTGCGCCAGAAACGTCACCAAGAAGACGGTCTGCACGAGGCTGAGCTGCGCGTCGACGCGCAGCGCGCGCAGGTGGCTGCGCAGCGTAATGCCGGAGCGGCCCGGCACGATCGCGGTGAATACCGGCAGCACGGCCGGCAATGCGATGGTCGCGCAGATGAACCCGCTCCACAGGAGAGCGTCGTCCGCCGGAAGCAGCCACCCTGCCATGAGAGCGGCGACGGCGGCGGGCGCCGAGAGCGTGCGCCGCAGGTTGTCCAGCATTTTCCAGAGGCCGATGAGGGGCAGTCGCCCGCTGCCGCGATGCACGCCCGTCGAGTCGCCGCGGCCCAGTATCCACGGCAGCAATTGCCAATCACCGCGGGCCCAGCGATGTTGCCGCGCGGCGGCGACGTCGTATCGAGACGGAAATTCCTCGACGACCTCGATGTCGGATACCAGTCCCGCCCGAGCGAAGGTCCCCTCGAAAAGATCGTGGCTGAGCAGGGTGCCCTCGGGTACTCGATCCGCCAACGCCGCTTCGAAGGCATCGACGTCGTAGATGCCTTTGCCGGCGTACGAGCCCAGCCCGAAGAGATCCTGGTACACGTCGGAGACTGCGGCCGCATAAGGATCGATCCCGCTCGCGCTGGAAAATACGCGCTGAAAGAGCGAGCCCTCGCGGCCCATCGGTAAAGACGGCGCCACCCGCGGCTGCAGCACCGCATAGCCCTGCAAGACGTGACCGGTCGCCGCATCGAACTCGGGCCGGTTCAACGGGTGAGCCATTTTCCCGACCAGACGCCGCACGGCATCCCTCGGCAGGCGGGTATCCGCATCGAGCGTGATCACGTACCGGACATCGGCGGGAACGGCAGCGCATCCTTGTCCGGCCGCGATGAAAGTCGTGTCCGCCGCGCCGCGAAGCAGTTGGTTCAACTCATGGAGCTTGCCGCGCTTGCGTTCCCACCCCATCCATTGCCTCTGCCCGTCGCTCCAGACCCTGCGCCGATGCAGCAAGAGGAAGCGATCCCCGGCGGGGGCGGGACCATGCAGACGATTCAGTCGCGCGATGCCCTCGATCGCGATGTCGAGCAGCGCGGCGTCTCCGGCGGTGTGCTCGGTCGGTGCGTCGGTCCAATCCGAAAGCAAGGCAAAGTACAGTTCCACGTCCGGCGAGGCGAGACAGTGGATCTCGAGGCGCTTGAGGTGTTCTTCGACGGCCGCGGGAGTCGTGAGTAAAGTCGGCACCACGATCATGGTGCGCAGATGCGCAGGAATGCCTTCCCGGAGAGCGAGGCCGGGAATGATCGTCGCGGCACGTCCTCGCGTCACGGAACGGTTGACGAGCGCCACGGCTGCGTCGATCGAGGGCACCAACCCCAGGAGCGCGAGCAGCGTGAGCCACGATTCGCCCACACCCCAGCCCTGAAGCACGATCAGGGGAAGAAAGAGCGCAATACCGGCGATCGTGAAGATGGAGGCGATGTAGTCGCCCGCCTTGTGGATCCTGAAACGGCCCAAGGAACTCCAGCGGGGGTCTCGATAGCCGAGCGCCGTCTCGAAGGCGCGCCGGCCGGCACCGATCAAATGGTAGCCCGGATCGCGCAGTCGATCCGCGTCGCCGTTCGCGGCGAGCCCGTCGCCGGCCGACAAGGCCGCGCGCGCAATCTCGAGCTCGGTGTGCTTCGATCCGCGCGATAGCTGTTCTATCGCGCGGCGATAGAGGTCGCGGCTGGGGAAATCCATGGCGGCAAAGCCGCTCGACTCCCGCAGCAGTTCGTCGACCAGACTGACGCTCTCGAAGAACTCCGGCCAGTCCACATCCGAGAGCAATCTCATGCTGGTGATGATGTTGCGCACGGTGACGTTCGAGGCGCCCTGGCGGTGATGCTCCTCATGCACGACCTGGTCCGCCGTCGTTTCCTGCAGGGTCAAGCGCCTGTCCAACCATCCTCGTGCCGGCGTGGTCTCGGGATCCTGATCGCGCAGCCGCAGGACCAGCTGGACGATGAAGGCGGGAGAAAAGGGGCCGCCCGCCTCGTCGCGGCGAACCAACACGTCAGGCTCGGCCGTATATCCGTTCACCCCCAACAACCGATCGACCGCATTGTCCGCATCCTGGCGCGCCGCGCGGCTGCTGACGATGCGGGAGGCCGCGCGCCGCAGATTCTCGACGAGCACGATGCGAAGCGTGATGGCGACCGCCCATAACTCGCCGATGGTCAGCGGCTGGACGCGCTGATACGCCCGCACGAACAGGCACAGCGCATCGGGGTCGAAGCGGCTATCGCTGTGGGCGATGACCGCCCACGCCAATCCGAACACGCGAGGAAAGCCGGCGAACGGGCCGTCCGCGAGGCGCGGCAATTGCCGGTAGAAGCCGGGAGGAAGATCTGCGCGAATTTCGCGGATCTGCTCTTCGACGAGGTGATAGTTGTCGATCAGCCATTCGGCGGCCGGCGTTATCGAACGGCCTTCGCCGACCGCGGAGCCGATGGTCCGATACGCGGCGAGCAGCACGGACTCGTTGTCCTTCAAGCGTGCGTTGAGGGAGCGCCGAGCAGACCGCTTTTTCGTCACCTGCTGGGCTGCCGCGAGGCTTGCGGCGTGCTCCTCGAGGCGCTCGCTGCTGAACAGCTCCGCGCGGAGAATCTCGTCGTTGTCCCAAGGAGAGAGACCCGAGGCGTGTGGAGTCATCCCGCCGGTCCGTGACTAAACCGTCGCGGCCGGCGGGCTGATGGTGCCCAGAAGCTCAGCTGCGTGCAGCGATCGATCCGCCCTTGTCGTCGCCGATCACTACCTCGACACGGCGATTCAATTGGCGTCCGCCCGAGTCGGCGTTATCGGCGACCGGAAAGCTCTTGCCGTAGCCCTGGCTTTCGATCCGCGAGGAATCGATCCCTCGCGATATCAGCGACGACTTCACGGCGTCGGCGCGTTGCTGCGACAAATTCTGGTTATACGATTCGCTGCCGACGCTGTCGGTGAATCCATCGATCTGCACCCGGCGTTGCGGTTGATCGGTGAGAAATTGCGCCAATTGGTCCAGCTTGCGCGCCGCCCCGGGATTCAATTGCGATCTGCCGGTGTCGAACAGCACGTCGCCGAGCGTGAGCACCAGCCCGCGCGGCGTCGGGGTCGCCTTCAGTTGATCGACTTCGGCCTGCAGACGGGCCGCCTGTTCCGTGGCTTGGTCGCGCTGTTCCGTGGCTTGATCGCGCTGTTCCAGGGCCGCATTGGTCGCCAGGGTCGCGGTACCGACCTCGCGCGTGCGGGCGTCGAGCTGGATCTTGTCGCGCTCGCCGCGGCCGGCGGCTACGCGGGCGTCATCTGCCTTGGCGGCGCCACGCGCCTGCGCAAGCCGTGCCAGCTGCGTGGCAAGATAGGCCGGCTGCGCGATGGCGGCATCGTCGTGATGCATCGCCGCGGCCTCGGCGAGATCCAGCTGCTTCTGCGCCGCCTCGATATCCACGGCGGCGTACTTGGCGACGTTCGGATTCGCCTGCGCCGTGTGTACCTCGGCTCGCGCCGCCACCAACTGCGGATTCGGTGTCGGCACGGAAGCGCAGGCCGCAATGCCCAGCGCCGCGCCGATCGCCATCAATGTGCGTATTCTTGCGTTCATGTCCGTTCCTTATTGAGTGGGGGGCGAGCTGCGCAGGGATTCTTGACGCAGGGTCTGCATGCCCGCGTCGAATTCCGCCGCCGCCTTATGCGACCGTTGCTGCTGCGCCGTGGCTTCAGCGAGCTCTGCGTCGACGTTCGCTTGCTCGGCCAGCTCGGTGGCGGGTTGAATGTTCCGATCGGCGTTCGCTTTCTCGGCGCGGGCGAGCTTGTCGCGGGCGCTGGCGAGTTCTACCGGGGCGAATTCCGGCGCTCCGGATCCTTCCGCGCGCTGTACCGAATCCTTCGCGACGGCGATCTTCTCGTCGGCAACGGGGCTCGTGGTCGCGCATGCCGCCAAAACCACGGCGCTTGCCGCGAGCGCGGTGACGCCCTTCATCAGGGTCGATAGTGTCGTACTCATAGCAGCACCTGGTCCTTAGTAGTGTCGGCGGATTGGGCAGCCCGCAATTGGCGAGGCGCCCAGCCCCGAGGGAATGAGTCGCCAGGCTACGCGCGGGAGGGGCGAGTGTCGGTGCGTTACCGCACTTACGAGTGCGACTCGATCAATGCCTCCGACGGTGTCTGGTAGAATGCAGCGGAGTTCGTACCGATTCCATTGCCAGCGCTCGGGGAGAAGTCGTCATCGACGTGTGCGTTTACTACTTCATCCGGCGGGGCGGACCGGCCGGCGGAGAGTTCCTGTCCAAGCGGCGGGCTACGATCGAGACCATCCGGGGGCGCGGCGAACCCGTGATGGAATCCGGTCTCGTCGTCGACCATACGGAGCTCGACGCCATCGGTTTCCTCACAGGCCGTGCCAGCGACGGCGCCCATCCGATCGATGAACTGTGGGCTCAAACCCGGTCGCTCGAATCGAGGGCGAATTCACGGGACGCCGAGGCGCTCGCATTGGACGACCATACCGACGGTGACCGAAAAAGCAGATTGCGCGCGGAAAGTCGCGAGCTGCGCGATCAGGCCGGAGAACTGAGGGCGCGGCTGACCGCCGACAAAATCCACGCGGCGGACGACTGATTTAGAGAATCTTGGCAGCGGCCGAATACCGGCCGCGATCGCGTATCGGCGACAGATCCTGTTAAAGCGCCTCTTCGCCCAGAGCCGCCGTGCTCCCGGCGGCGCCAAAGCGCTGTTGCTGCTCCGCTCTGATCTGCGCCAGCGTGAGCGCCGTATTGACCGCGATTACCGCGAGCACGGGATGGTTGGTGTCGCGCGGCAACTGAGCGCCGTGCAGGCTCTCCCACAAGCGAATCCGTTCCTGCGCCGTATACCGGTCCGACGACTGCTCGCTCTTCGCGCGGTGCCGTTGCGCCTCCTGCTCGGCCTTGATCTCGGCCGCCCGCTCCCGGCACTCGTTGCGGCTCGCGCCGGCGGTGGGAAGCTGAGGCACGTAAATACGAGTCCATTCAGAGTTCATTATCTACTCCAGGAGGAGGGAAGCTCGGCGCACCATCGGCCGGTTCCGTCGCACTTGCTGCCTGCGGCAGCTTCTCTTTTCTGAGCCGCTTCTCATCGTTGCGCTTTTTCTTCAATTGTTCGCGCAAGTTCTTCTGGTGCCGATAATTGACCCGTGCCATTGTCTCTCCGTGATGTCCTCATTCCGGACCGGAGCCGGCGATGGCGGGACGAGCCCACAGTCTACGCCGCTTTCCGCTGGAAGATCGCGCTATATGCGGTCGGCCATACCACGAGGCCGAGCAGCGCGATCTGCCTGGGTTCTTGACGAGATTCTGCAGCGCGCTGCCGGCGTTCCTGGGCACTCCGTCCGGCCTGCAGGCCGCGCGGGCCGACCTCAAATCTCGCCCGAAGGTCAGCGCAACGCTTCGCGGATGCCCTTGACCACACCGGGATCCTTGGCCGCATAACCGGGCAGCTGCGTGATGGCCGCGGCGAATTCCTCGCTGCGCATGACGCTGAGCAGGCGTTGCACCGACTCGTTCTCGAGCGTGTGCTTGCGGCAAACGAAGAAATAGTCCTCGGTCACGAGCCGGACGAAATCAAGATCGAATTGCCGCGCGGCGGCTTCGACGCCGAAGCTGGCATCCGCCATGCCGCTCGCGACATAGGCGGCGACCGCGGGGTGCGTGAACTCGACGTGCTGATAGCCGGCGATACGCGTCGCGTCGAGCCCTTTCTGTTTCAGCAGCTCATCGAACAGGCGGCGCGTACCGGAATCCGGATCCCGGTTGACGAATCGAACATCGCCGTCGACCAGCCGGTCGAGCGACTCGATGTGCAGCGGATTGCCGCGCCTTACCATCAGGCCCATTTCACGGGTCACCAAGCCGATGATGCGGTGCTCGCTTGCGACCAGCCATTGCTTGGCCGCCGCCACGACCTTGCCCCGCAATTCTCCCAGCGGCAGGTGCAAGCCCGCCAGCTCACAGGTGCCGCGGGCCAGGGAGGCGAGCGAGTTCTGGCTGCTGACGTAGCGCAGATCGATGCCCACATGCGGCTCGTGCGCAGCGAGCAGCTCGCGCAGCTTGGACACGGCGAATCCGTGGCTCGCATGAATGCGCACCACCTTCGCGCGCTGCGGCAACAGCTCGATGATCTCGGTCTCGAGTTCCTGTGCGAGATTCTGGAGTTGCGGATTGAGCCGCGCCTGCAGCCGCTGCCCGGCCCATACGAGCTTTTCGCCCAACGGGGTCAGGCGGGTGCCGCGTCCCTGGTGCCGCTCGACCAACGGCGCGCCGAAGAACGCCGCCCATTTTTCGATCAGGTTCCAGCAATGCCGGTACGACATGTCCGCGCGGATCGCGGCGCGCGTAATCTTCCCCGTGGCTCGGATCTCGTTGAGGAAATCCAGCATCACCAGCGTGGTTCGACCGTCGTCCTCGCGGCGAAAGCGCCAGACGGGCTCGATCTCGATGCGGATCAGTCCGGGCTCTGCTTCGGGGCTGGCCGACATGGCGTTTTTCTACCTTGTAATATGCAAGTTGCCGCATATATATCACAAAATATATCGGTTCTCCAGGCCATATTCACTCTCGGATCTTACGAGCCTAAGCTCTTGGTTATCCGGTCAATATGGAATTTGGCATATGATGTTTGATGCATATCAAGAGAACTCTACGGCGGCCCTGGAAAGCCAGCCCGCCGGGCACGAGCAGCTGCTGATTCACGGGGTACGCCGGCCGGCGCAGTCGGGCCGCTACTTCGAGACCCTCGATCCTGCCACCGAGCGAGTCATCGCGTTGATCGCGGAGGGCGATGCCGCGGATATCGATGCGGCCGTCGCTTCGGCGCGCGCAGCCTTCGAAGGAGAGTGGGGTCACATGAAGGCCTCCGAGCGAGGAGGGCTGCTCCTGCGGTGGGCTGAGCTGATTCGCCGCCACCAGGAAGAACTCATCGAGCTCGAGAGCATCGACTCGGGCAAACCGGTCTCCGCGATTCGGCGGCAGGATTTTCCCGCGGTCCTCGATACGCTCACCTACTACGCCGGTTGGGCGGACAAGATCACCGGTCAGGTGATTCCCGCGCGCACCGATGCGCTCACCTACACGCTGCGTGAGCCGATCGGCGTCGTGGGCGCCATCGTGCCCTGGAATTTTCCCCTCATGATCGGCATGTGGAAAATCGCACCGGCGCTGGCATGCGGCTGCACGGTCGTGTTGAAGCCGGCGGAGCTCACCTCGCTCACGGCGCTCAAGGTCGGTGAGCTTGCGCTGGCCGCGGGCATTCCGCCGGGTGTCTTGAACGTGGTGCCGGGATTCGGCAAGACCGCCGGCGCCGCGCTGGTGGAACACCCCGATGTGGACAAGGTGACATTCACCGGCTCCCCCGCGGTCGGGCGCGAGATTCTGCGCGCCGCTTCCGGCAATCTGAAGCGTGTGACGCTCGAGCTCGGCGGCAAGTCGGCCAACATCATCTTCCCCGGGGCGGATCTGGATGCGGCCGTCAAGGCGGCGGCGTCCGGAATCTTCTTCAACTCGGGCCAAGTGTGCTCGGCCGGGTCGCGCATCTTGGTGCACGAGTCGATTCACGACGAGGTCGTCGAGCGGCTCGTCGCGCGTGCCGGTGCGATCCGTCTCGGCGATCCCCGCGAGCAGGCGACCGCCATGGGCCCGCTGGTGTCGGCCGTTCAGATGCATCGCGTGCTCGACTACATCGACATCGGCAAGCGCGAGGGCGCGGAGCTTGCCGCCGGCGGCGCCCGCGTCCGCGGCAGCGGCTTCTACGTCGCCCCCACGGTCTTCGCCAATGTCGAGCACTCCATGCGCATCTCACAGGAAGAGATCTTCGGGCCCGTGGCCGCGGTCATTCGTTTCAAGGACGACGAGGACGCGATTCGCATCGCCAACGGCACCCGCTACAGCCTGGCGGCCGGAGTGTGGAGCGAAGACATCGGCCGCATTCACCGCTTCATCCGGCGGCTGAAGGCGGGGACCGTCTGGGCCAATACCTACGGCCCTACCGACGTGCGGCTGCCCTGGGGCGGCTCGCGCGACTCGGGGTTCGGACGCGAGCACGGCGAAGCGGCGATCGAGAATTTCACCGAGCCCAAGGCGGTGTGGATCAATACCGGACGCTGAGCGAACCGGTTGGCGTGGGGCGCGCAGCTGGGATATAAGTGCTCCCGTCACTTGCCATGGGGATGCGCAGCGTTGCAGCGACGTAGCTTGTTGAAATGGGCCGGCGCGGCGTCTCTGGCCGGCTCGGTGGATACGGCGTGGACGCGGGTCGCCGGCGGCTCGCGCTCCGAACCCCCGCGTGATCTCGCGGCCATCGCGGCGCAGATGGCGAGCGGACGCCTCACTTCGCAGGGCTTGACTCGCCACTATTTGGATCGCATCTATGCGTTGGATCGCCGCGGGCCCTGCCTGCGCGCGGTGATCGAGACCAATCCGCGGGCGCTGGAGATCGCCGCGGCCCTGGATCGGGAGCGCGCGGCCAAAGGGCCGCGTGGCCCGCTGCACGGCATGCCCATCCTCATCAAGGACAACATCGAGACCGCGGACCACATGATGACCACCGCCGGCTCGCTCGCGCTGGATGGCTGGTATGCGCGCGAGGATGCCCCGCTGGTCGCGCGTTTGCGCACGGCGGGCGCGGTCATTCTCGGCAAGAGCAATTTGAGCGAGTGGGCCAACTTCCGCTCGACGCATTCGAGCAGCGGCTGGAGCGCACGCGGCGGGCAGACCCGCAACCCCTATGCTCTCGACCGCACGCCATCGGGATCGAGCTCCGGATCGGCGGTCGCGGTGGCCTCGGATCTATGCGCCGCGGCGATCGGTTCGGAAACCGACGGATCGATCGTGAGCCCGGCCTCGATCAACGGTATCGTGGGCCTCAAGCCCACTGTCGGTCTCGTCAGCCGCCGCGGCATCGTGCCTATTTCCCACAGCCAAGACACGGCGGGCCCCCTGGCGAGATCGGTACACGACGCGGCCCTGCTCCTGGGAGCGATGTCCGGACCGGATCCGTCGGATGCGGCGAACGCGGCGGTGGGCAATCGTTTCCTCGCCGACTACCGCGCGTATTTGAATCCCGACGGATTGCGCGGAGCGAGGCTCGGGATCGCCCGCAGATTCTTCGCCCAGAACGAACCGATGAACGCGTTCCTCGACGGCTGCGTCGCCGTCCTTTCCCGGGCGGGCGCGACCATTGTCGATCCCGCGGATCTGCCCATGCACGGCGACTGGGAAGCGCCCGAGCTCGAGGTGCTGCTCTACGAATTCAAGAGCGACTTGAACGCCTACCTCGCCCGTCTGCCGCCGAGTTTCCCGGTCCGCTCGCTCGACGCGCTGATCCGCTTCAACGACACGGAGGCGCCGCGCGAGCTCGCGCAGTTCGGCCAGGAGCTGTTGCGCCAGTCGCAGGCCAAGGGCGACTTGAGCGAGGAGGCCTATCGCAAGGCGCGCGAGACCTGCCTCGCCGCAACCCGGGCGAACGGCATCGATGCGGTGGTGGCCGAGCACCGGCTCGATGCGATGGTCACGCTCACCTCGGGCCCCGCTTGGCTGATCGACCAGGTGAACGGCGATTCGGACACCGGCGGGTGTTCCTCGCCCGCGGCCATCGCCGGCTATCCGCACATCACGGTTCCGGCGGGGCTGCATCGGGGATTGCCGATCGGACTGTCGTTTTTCGGCCCCGCTTTCAGCGAGGCGACGCTCGTTCGATTGGCATCGGGCTTCGAACACACGGCCGCGTCCCGGCCGATCGCGACCTTCAGGCCGAGCGTCTAGCGCGCCGATCTATTCGAGATCCGGATACGGGCCCTTGCCGCCCTCGGCGATGAAGCGGTCGATGCGCGCGGTGAGCACGGGCAGCGGCACCGAGCCGAGCTCCAGCACCGCATCGTGAAAGGCGCGCACGTTGAAGCGCTCGCCCAACGCCTTCTCGGCTTTGCGGCGTCCCTGCAGAATCGCATTCTCCCCGAGATAGTACGACAGCGCCTGCGCAGGCCAGGCGATGTAGCGGTCGACCTCGGTTTGGATCTCATGCTCCGGAAGCGCCGTGTACTCGCGCAGGTAATCGATCGCACGCTCCCGGCTCCAGCCTTGCGCGTGGATGCCGGTGTCGATCACCAAACGCGCCGCGCGCCAGATCTGGTAGTTGAGCATGCCGAATCGGTCGTAGGGCGTCTCGTACATGCCCATTTCCCGGCCCAGCCATTCGCAGTAGAGCGCCCAGCCTTCGCCGTAAGCCGACAGATAGGTGTGCCGGCGAAATTCGGGCTGTTGCTTGTGCTCGAGCGCCAAAGGAATCTGAAAGGCGTGTCCGGGTGCGGACTCGTGCAGTGTGAGCGCGGTGAGATTGTAGAGCGGGCGGCTCGGCAGATCGTACGTGTTCAGCAGGAACAGTCCCGGACCGCCGCGGCCGGCGGTGTAGAACGGCGCGATGTCGTCGGGCACCGGTTGAATGGTGAAGCGGGCGCGCGGCAACAGCCCGAAATATTGCGAGGCTTTGCCGTCGAACTTCTTCGCGATCCAAGCCGCGCGCATCAGCAACTCCTGCGCGGAGTAGGCCTGGAACTGCGCGTCGACGCGCAGAAACACCAAAAATGCGGGAAAGCCGCCCTTGAAGCCCGTCTGGCTCATCACGTCGACCATCTCACCGTGCAGCCGGGCCACCTCCGATTCGCCGAGGGCGTGGATGGCCTGCGGATCCATGTCCAGGGTGGTGTACTCGCGGATCTTCGCGCGGTAATAGGCTTTGCCGTCGGGGAGGTCGTAAGCGGCAAGGCTCGTGCGCGTTCCCGGCAAGTACTCGGTGCGCATGAACGTCAGCAGCTCGCGGTAGGCGGGCTGCACCGAGTCGCGGATGACGGCAAGCGCCTCTCCTCTGAGCGCCGCCCGTTGCGCATCCGCCATCCCGGGCATGTCCTTGAACGGCGTGTAGAAGAGGCTGTTCTCGGGTTCGACGTCGGTGACCGCCGCGATCGAGGCGTCGCGTCCCTTCATGGTGACTTGCGGCGGCGTGAATCCACGCTTCAAGCCGCGCCGCATCTCGTCGATCTGCTCCCGGAAGTAGCGGGGGATGTCGCGCATCTGCGCGATCCAATTGCGGTAATCCTGCGCGTTGCGATAAGGGCGGCGGGCGGTGTAGCCCAAGTCGGTCCAAAACGTCGTATCGGAGTTCGCGGGCATTTCGTAATCGCGAAACCGCTGGTTCGCGATCAGCGTCTCGATTTGCGGACGGTAGACGTCGTAATTCACCCGCTCGGGCGGCGAGAGCTCGTCGCGCCGGATCGAGTCGAGCTTCGCGAGGGTGTCCTGCCACATCCGAAGGCGCATTTGCTGTGTGTCCGGATCGACCTTCGGCAGACGATCCTGGATGGGCTTCTGCGAGTCCTCATCGTCGGGAAATTGCTCCTGCCGCCATTTCCACTCGGCGGTGTATACGGCGGCGAAACGGGCGTCCGCCGTTTCTTTGTTCGAATTGCAGGATGCGACGGTCATGAACGATGCGGCCAATGCGGCGGTCAAGACGATGTCGAGAACCGCGGCGGCGGAACGGGAAGGAAGCGGGTGCATGCGCGATTTTCCATGGGTGGCTGGGGGCATAGGGCGTGGGGCGTAGAGATCCTGGCGGCGACGGCTAGCGGGGAGCGGCGCGATGACGCGGTCCGAGATGGCCGCGAATACCGTCCCACCATCCGCTTGCCACGGCGGCGATCTTGCCGAGTTTACGGTCCTCGTAGAGCGCGATTCGCTTGCAGGTGCGCACGCGCCGGCCCAAGCTCTTGAACGCCCACGAGCCAAACCGGAATCGGCCGTATTCCTTCAGCATGACGGTGTCGTTGCGCGCCATATAGTAGCGCCTGTCCGCCGAGTGGTTGCTGGTCCATTTCTGCATGCCGAGGATCGCGTGCCGACTCGCCGCTCCAATCGCGTGCGACATGAGCGGCTTTCGGGTCTTGATGACACGGTAGCCCTTGGCTCTCGCCCGAAAACAATACTCGATATCGACGTAATCGATGAAGAACTCATCTCGGAAGGGCCCGATTAGATCGAGCGTCGCGACCCGCAGAAGAGAGCCGGAGGTGATCACGGACTCGACTTCCTCCCACGGCGGCTGTGCGCGGGAGTCGGCGTGCGCTCGCGCCGCATCGCCCGCGGCCACGTCGGGCGCCCGCCGGGAGGGGTCCTCCTGCAGGGCGTCGCGGAAGCCGGCGCCGAGCGCGGCCAGGCGCGCGGGCTCAGGGAACGAGGCGTGCGTCGCGATCAAATCATCCACCATGCACGCATCGAGCACACTGTCTTGGTCGAGCAGCAGAACCCAGTCGTACCCCAGCCGGCGCGCTCGCCGAATCCCCATATTGAGAGCGCGAGCGATGCCAAGGTTCTCGCGGTTCGCCTCGAGCGCGATTCTGGAGTCGGCCGACAACTCCCCGAGCATGCGACGGGCGGCCTCGTTCGAACCGTTGTCCACGATCACGAGCGCGCCGACCTGCGCCAGTATGCGGCTTACTCTCGCGGGCAAATCGGGGTCCGGATGAAAGCTGACCAGCACGGCGCACACGCTCTTGCCGCTCGTCGGATGCTCGGGCACTTTTTCCTGCACGACCTCTCGCCGCTCCTTAATTGCAAGCATAATATCCGCCCCGAGGAGACTACATGACAACCAACGATCACATCGCGCCGCGCGTGAGCGGCACGCGGCTCTGGTCACGCCTGATGGAAATGGCCGAAATCGGCGCGACGCCCCAGGGCGGCTGCAACCGGCAGGCGTTGACCGACGGCGACCTCGAGGGCCGAAAACTGTTCGGCCGCTGGGCGGCGGCCGCCGGCTGCACGCTGCGCGTCGATGCCATCGGCAACCTCTTCATCCGCCGTCCCGGGCGAGACGACTCGCTGCCCGTGGTGATGACCGGCAGTCATCTCGACACCCAGCCGACCGGCGGTAAGTTCGACGGCATCTACGGCGTGCTCGCGGGACTCGAGGTCATCGAGACCCTCAACGATCGGGCGATCGGCACCCGGCATCCGATCGAAGTCGCCGTGTGGTGCAACGAGGAGGGTTGCCGCTTTCCCGCGGCGATGATGGGATCCGCCGTCTGGGCGGGCCGGATGCCGCTGGCGAGCGCCTATGCGCTCACCGATCGCGCGGGGCGAAGCGTTCGACAGGAGCTCGAGCGTCTCGGCGTGGACATCTCCGCGCCGATCACGCGGCAGGCGGTGCGGGCGGCGTTCGAAGTGCACATCGAGCAGGGTCCGGTGCTCGAGCAGCGCTCGAAGGCCATCGGCGTGGTGACCGGCGTTCAGCACATGAGCCGGCACGAAGTCATGGTCCGCGGACAGGAGGCGCACGCGGGACCGACGCCGATGGACATGCGCAAGGATCCCATTCGCGTGCTGGCGGACGTGCTGCCCGCGATGTACGCGACGGCGGCCCGGCATGGGAAAGATGCGCGGTTCACGGTGGGCATCATCGAAACCTCGCCCGGCTCGCCCAACACCGTGCCCGGCCAATTGCGCTTCACCGTCGACCTTCGGCACCCCGATGGCGCGCAGTACCGCTCCTTGCGCAGCGAGATCGACGGCGTGGTGAGCGCCTCCCTGGAGCGCCACGGGCTCGAAGGCAGCATCCGCTGCGTGTGGGAGGCGCCGGGCGTCGCGTTCGATCCGGACTGCGTCGCCGCGGTGCGCGAGGCGGCCGCGGCGCTCGGATGCGATGCCATGGAGATCGTCAGCGGCGCGGGTCATGATTCCTGCAACACGGCGTCGGTGGTCCCGACCTCGATGATATTCATTCCGTGTGCCGGCGGCCTGAGCCACAACGAAGCCGAGAGCGCCGCGCCCGCGGATCTCGAGACCGGAGCGAACGTGCTCCTGCACGCGATGCTGGCGCTGGCGAATTGAACTGGTCGCGGTCCCCGGCGATCCCATCGCCGACATCAGCGTCATGAAGCGGGTGAACTTCGTGATGAAGGATGGGGTCGTGTACAAGATGAACGGTTCGCCGACGGAACAGGCCTTGTAGGGCCCGGAGGTATTCCATGGATCTCGAGCTTCGCGACAAGCTGGCGCTGGTCACCGGCAGCACCGCCGGTATCGGACATGCGATCGCGGTCGCGCTCGCCCGCGAGGGCGCGCGAGTGATCATCAACGGCCGCACCGCCGAGGCGGTCGATGCCGCCGTGGCGGCCGTCAAGGCCTCCGTCGGCGGGACGGTCCTGGGATTCGCGGGCGATTTGAGCGCGGCGCCGGTTGCCGAGGCGCTGATTCGCCAATATCCGGCCGTAGACATTCTGGTGAACAATCTCGGCATCTACGAAGTAAAGAGCTTCGAGGAGATCTCCGACGCGGACTGGCAGCGGCTCTTCGATGTCAACGTGGTGTCCGGTGCGCGGCTTGCGCGTCTCTATCTGCCGCCCATGCGCAGCCGCCGGTGGGGGCGGATCATCTTCATCTCGAGCGAGAGCGCCTATCAAATACCGGTGGAGATGATCCACTACGGCGTGACCAAGGCGTCGCAGATCGCCCTCGCGCGCGGCCTCGCGGAGGCGACGGCCGGTTCGGGCATCACGGTGAACACGGTGCTGCCGGGCCCGACCCGATCCCGGGGGGTGGAGGAGTTCGTGGGACAGATGGCCTCCGCGTCCGGTAAGACGCCGCAAGCCGTCGAGAAGGAGTTCTTCCAGACCGCCCGGCCGACCTCGTTGATCAAGCGTTTCGCCACCCCCGAGGAAGTCGCCTCGTTGGTGGCGTACGTGGCGAGCCCGCTGTCCTCGGCCACCACCGGGGCGGCGCTCCGGGTGGATGGCGGCGTCGTCAAGAGCGCCTTTTGAAATCCGTGATCAGTGTACTTAACCTAACAGCGCCGGACCCCTACTCTCCGGTGCATGAGAGCTGCGTTCGATTCGGCTGATGTTGCAGTGCAAGAAGAAGGGGTCCCCGCGGATGAGGCGGAACGCCTGGTCTCCCTGCATCGGCTGGGTCTCTTGGACACTGCGCCGTCGCCGGCCTTCGATGGAGTGACCCGACTCGCGGCCGCGGCATTGCGGGTGCCGATGCTCGTGATTTCGCTGGTCGACCAGCATCGGCTCTGGTTCAAGTCGCGCGTCGGCTTGACCTTGCGCGAGACGCCCCGCAGGGGCTCGTTCTGCGCCCAGGCCATTCTGCGGCGCGAACCCCTCGCGGTGCGCGACGCGTCAATCGATTTCGCCGACAGCCCGCTGGTTCGCGCAGCCCCTCGGGTGCGCGCGTATCTCGGAATCCCGCTCTACGCGCGCGACCGCCAGCCGGTCGGCACATTGTGCGCGATGGATACGGAAGTGCGCGACTTCGGAGAGGTCGAAGTGGTGGTGCTGTCGGAGTTCGCGAAGATCGCCGAAGAACTCCTGGCCTCCCAGGAAGTCGCCTCCAAGTCCGACGGAGTGCTCCAATACGCCATGGAGCGCGAGAAGCTGTTCCGCGACACCTTCGAGCAGGCGGCGGTGGGCATCGTGCATACCTCGCTGCACGGCGTCGTCTTGAGGACCAATCAGCGTGCGTGCAGCTTGCTCGGCTATAGCGCGGCCGAGCTGCGCGAGCTGTCGTTCCGCCACCTCACGCATCCCGACGATTTCTCGATCAACGTCAAACAGTTCAAGCGCGCCCTGGCCGGCGAGATCGACAGCTACCGGCTGGAACAGCGCCTGCGCTGCAAGGATCAGAGCTATCTGTGGGCTGCCGTGTCGGTGACCTTGAAGCGAACCGCCTCGAGACAGACCGACTACAGCATCGTCGTCATCGACGATCTATCCGTGCAAAAACAAGCGGAAATGGATGCGCTGAGACTGCGCGACGCCGCGCAGGACAAGCTGGTGCAGCAGTCGCTGAAGCTCAAGGAAACCGCCGAGGCCTCGGAAACGCGGGGTTCGCGGGCCGTCGAGGCGGGCGAGGCGCTGCGCGAAGCTCAATCGAATCTGCGCGACACCCGGGCTGCGCTCGATGACTCGCAGCGGGCTCTGTCCGAGAGCCAGAACTCCCTCAAAGAGAGTCAAAATTCGCTGCAGGATACCCGTCAGGCCCTCGCCAAGAGCGAGGCCGCGCTGCTCTCGACGCAGGACACGCTGCAGGCGACCCAGCAAGCGCTGCAGTCGACCCAGGAATCGCTGCGCTCGACTCAGCAGGCATTGCTCGAGACTCAGGCGTTGCAACAGGAGGCTCAGGCCGCGCTCCAATCCACCTCCGCCAAGCTCGCCACCGAAACCGCGACCGACGCATTGACGGTGCTTCCGAACAGACGCACGTTCAGCCGGCGCAGCGAACAGGCCGCTCAGGCTTTGCGGCACTCGAAGAAGCCCTACGGCCTGATCCTGCTCGATCTGGATGACCTCAAGCGGATCAACGACGAATACGGTCACGACGTGGGGGACGAGGTGCTGCGCACACTCGGCCAGATCTTGACTTCGCAGCTGCGCAACTCCTCGGACATGGCCGCGCGGCTGGGGGGCGACGAATTCGGCATCCTCTGCTTCGGCGACATCAACGAGCAGACCCTGCACGATGTGGCGGAGCGGATCCACACCCAAATCGGCAAGGAGCCGCTGGCGACGCCGAAGGGGCTGCTGCGGTTCGCGGGAAGCTTCGGACTGGCGCTCAGCATGCCCGACGATCCGGACTGGAAGACCCTGTACGGCCGGGCGGATGCGGCGCTGCGGGAAGCGAAAGCCGCCGGTAAGGACCGGATTTCCTTCGGTCGCTCGCAATCGAAGAGCGCGACGGCGCGCCTCAGGGCGCTGTCGGTTCCGTCGGCCCCGGTTTAGGCGGCCGCCGTCCTTTCTCTGCGCCGATTGATCGCGTCGCGCAATTCCAGCGCGGCCGCGCGAATGGCGCTCGAGTCCCCGCCGCCCGCATAAATGATCGCGCGGGAGGAGTTGATCAGCAGTCCCGCTCCGCGCGAATCGAGCCCCGCGGCGAGCGTGCGCTCGAGGTCCCCGCCCTGGGCGCCGATGCCGGGCACGAGAAACCAGAGTTCGGGGTGCGCGCGCCTGAGTTCGGCCATCTCGGCGGGATAGGTGGCGCCGACCACCAGCATCAGATTTCGATGCGTGTTCCAGCGCGTTGCTGCGCGCTCGGCGATGCGCTGATACAAGGGCATGCCGTCGACCAACAGGTCCTGGAAATCGCGGGCGCCGGGATTCGAGGTTCGGCACAGCAATATCGCGCCCCGGTCCGGGCGTGCCAGAAACGGCGCGACGGAGTCCTCGCCCATGTAGGGACTGATGGTCACCGAATCCGCGCCGTAACGATCGAACGCCTCGCGAGCATAGGCTTCGGCCGTATTGCCGATATCGTTGCGCTTGGCGTCCAGGATGATCAACGCCTCCGGTGCGCGGTCGCGGATGTACTCGATCAGCGCCTGGAGTTCGTCTTCCTTGCCGAGCGCGCTGTAGAAGGCTATTTGCGGCTTGTAGGCCGCCGCGATGCCGCGGGTTGCATCGACGATGCGCCTGCCGAAGGCGAGGAAGGGCCTCGGCTCGCGGGCCAGGTCCGCGGGCAATTTGGCGAGATCGGGATCGAGTCCGACGCAGACCAGACTGTCCGCGGCGAGCCGAGCTCGATCCAGGCGTTCGGGGAAGGTGAGCGGCATGTCGCAATGATACCGGGCACACTAGGAGTATGCTTGTCGGATGAGCACGGCCTTGTCAGCAAAGGCTCGCGGCGGTCAGCGATTGGTGCTGCAGCCGCCCGCCCGTCGTACCGCTCGGCACACCAGCCGCAGCATGCTGAAGCGCTTCTTCGCGATTGCCGACGCCTGGGAGCTCTCACCGCTGCAGCAGTGCCGGCTGCTCAAGATTCCCTCGCCGCAGGTGCTCGAGCGCTATCGCCTCGGGCAATCGCCGCGTCTCTCGGCGGTGCAGCAGGAGCGCGCCGCCTTGGTCGCCAACATCCATCACTCGATCTCCCCTGCGCCGGGCAACGCCGATCGGGCATGGGCATTCCTGCACACTCCGCAGAGCGGTGCGCCGTTCGGCGGCGATAGCCCGCTTTACTTCATGTTGGAGAAGGGACTTCCCGCGATGCGCGAGCTCGCCCGGCTGCTGGCGAGGGAAAGCGAACCCCGCTAACACCCCATTCTCGCGTTATAATACGCGGCTGTTTGAATGCGAATGTGGCGGAATTGGTAGACGCGCCAGGCTTAGAACCTGGTGGGGCAACCCGTGCGAGTTCGAGTCTCGCCTTTCGCACCATCGCCCGACGCATAAATGAGGAGCGACATGCAGGTTTCCGTGGAAAGTATCGGCAAGTTGGAGCGCCGCATGCAGGTGCAGGTGCCCGCCGAGCGAGTGAGTGAAGAGATCGCGAGCCGGCTCAAGCAGTTGACCCGTACAGCGCGCTTGAAGGGCTTTCGCCCCGGCAAGGCCCCCCTGACGGTGATTCGCCAGCAGTTCGGCCAGCAGGTGCACCGTGAGGTCATCGGCGAGCTGATGCAATCGAGTTTTGCCGAGGCGGTGAGCCAGAAGCAGCTGGCGCCGGCGGGCAGCCCCCGCATCGAGCCCAAGTCGGTCGGCGAGGGGCAAGACCTCACGTACGTGGCGACGTTCGAGGTGTTTCCCGAGGTGGCATTGCGGCCGGTCAGCGCTCTCACGCTCGACAAGGTGACGGCGGAAGTCACGGACGGCGATGTGGACGCGATGATCGAGCGGCTGCGCAAGCAGCAAACCAGGTACGGCGCCGTGACGCGCGCGGCGGCAACGGGCGACAAAGTCACGGTCGACTTCTTGGGCGCGATCGACGGCGTGCCGTTTGCCGGCGGAAAGGGCGAGAACGTCGCCATCGTGCTGGGCGAAGGGCGCATGCTCGCGCAGCTCGAACAGGGGCTGATCGGCGCCGCTCCCGGGGAAAGCCGGGAGGTTGGCGTGGATTTTCCCGCGGACTACCGCGCCGTGGAACTCGCGGGAAAGCACGCGGTGTTCAAAGTCGACGTGAAGAGCGTGGAAGAGCCCTCGCTGCCGGAGCTCGATGAGGAATTTTGCGCCGTGTTCGGCGTGACCGAGGGCGGTGTGCCGAAATTGCGCGAGGACGTGGCCGCCAATATGCGGCGCGAACTCGATCAGAACATCCGCAATCGGAACAAGACCGCGGTGCTCGAGCAGCTGTATCAGGCGAATCCCGTGGACGTGCCGAACTCGCTGCTGGAATCGCAGATTCGAGATATGCAGATCGACGTCATGCGCCGCACGGGCGCCAAGGACGTGTCGCAGGCTCCCGACCGCGAGCCGTTCGTCGAACCGGCCCGACGCCGCGTGGCGCTGGGACTGTTGATCAACGACATCATCAGGCGCGAAAAACTCGTGGTTGACCCCGCGCGCTCGAACGCGCGCCTCGACGAGATGGTTTCGGGTTACGGCGACGCGGCGGCGCTGAAGCGCGCCTACTTGCAGAACGCGGATGCCATGCGTCAGGTCGAGAGCCTGGCGCTCGAGGATCAAGTGGTCGACTGGATCCTCGCGCATGCCCAGGTGCACGAGAAACCGTCCACGTTCAAAGAGCTGATGAATTTCGAGGGCTGAGCGCGCTGCACGGCTTGAAATCCGGTGTGTCGTCCTCAATTTGATTTTCGCTGCGTCCGAACTTAAAAGGCTTCCCTTCATGACAACTCGAGCACTCAATTTGGTCCCCATGGTGGTCGAACAGACCGCGCGCGGCGAGCGTGCCTACGACATCTACTCGCGTCTTTTGAAGGAGCGGCTGATTTTCGTGGTGGGACCGGTCGAGGATTACATGGCAAACCTCGTGGTTGCCCAGCTGTTGTTCCTGGAGTCCGAGAACCCGGAGAAGGACATCGCGCTCTATATCAACTCCCCCGGAGGCTCGGTGAGCGCCGGGCTCGCGATCTACGACACCATGCAGTTCATCAAGCCGGACGTGAGCACGATTTGCGTGGGCCTCGCAGCCTCGATGGGCGCGGTGTTGCTCGCAGGCGGCGCGGCGGGCAAGCGCTACTCCCTGCCGAACTCGAAGATCATGATCCATCAGCCGTCCGCCGGCTTCCAGGGCCAGGCCTCGGATATCGACATTCACGCCCGGGACGTGATGGAGACCAAGGAGCGGCTGAATCGGATCCTGGCCAAGCATACCGGCCAGACGATCGAGCGGATCAAGCAGGACAGCGACCGCGACAACTTCATGAGCGCCGAAACTGCCAGGACCTACGGATTAGTGGATTCCATGCTGGAGAAACGCACGGAAATCCCCGCAAAGTCTTAATGAACGCTTAATTTGCCCGTCTCGGCGCCTTGAATCGGCCCGAGGGGGCTCGATTCGGTCCGGACGACCGTCTTATGTCCCGCCCGAGAGGACTTTCGAAGGGACCTCGGTCACAACCCGAGCGCGGCTATCTTTGCGCATGGTCGGCCGGGTGCTATATAGTCATATCGTCGCCGCGCCCCGCCGCAGGGGGAGCACGGCAAATTTGAGGGCAGCATGAGCGAAGATTCGCGCGGCAAACATGATGACGGCAAGCTTTTGTATTGCTCTTTTTGCGGAAAGAGCCAACACGAAGTTCGAAAGCTGATTGCCGGACCGTCGGTCTTTGTCTGCGACGAGTGCGTCGAGCTCTGCAACGACATCATCCGGGAGGAGCTCGAGGAGCGCGCCGAGCGCACCCGCGACAAGCTGCCCAAGCCTCAA
>Ga0187863_10000357_pt1 | contig 39677 bp, 28 predicted proteins | sample June2016WEW_11_1_FD_132975 | JGI IMG/M metagenome (GOLD analysis project Ga0187863, IMG submission 132975) | Peatland microbial communities from SPRUCE experiment site at the Marcell Experimental Forest, Minnesota, USA - June2016WEW_11_10 | ecosystem: Environmental > Terrestrial > Soil >...
CACATCTCGAAGTTCTGGACCGCCCGCATGCGGCAGAAATTGCTGAATTACGTTTCGCAGCATGGCCAATCGGAACTCGACGACTTGCCGCGCGAGGCCCTGGAGAAATTACGACTGGATGTCGCGGGGCCGGGAGCGCAGTAGTCACGGCGATCGCGGCAGACTCCAGACCTCGAGCACCCCGGAGACCGCGTGTTGATTGGCATTGCCGGTCGGCAGGGCTATCTGGCCATCAACCACGATGGGGCTATTCCAATGCCCGGCGCCGCTCTCGAGATCGGCCAGCTGCGTTCCCTTCACGGGTTCGTAGATGCGCAGGTGGCCTTTCGGGTCATAGATGTAAAGCAAGCCCCCCGCAATCACCGGGCTGGTGCCACCGTTTTGGTTCCGCCACATCGCCACGAGCTTTCCCTCTTTAAGTGTCCAGGCGGCGGTGGCGCCCGAATCAGCCGCAAACATCCAAGTCTCGCCATCGTGCTGCCACACCGCGGGAGCGGTGAACAACTTGGCGCCCGAGGGTGTGGGTACCGATTGGAGCTCATGGCCCGTATGGGGCGTGGTGCCCGCAATGGCTTCGATACTGAGCAGCCGGATCAGCCCGTCCTTTCCACCTTGTGCCAGTAGCCCGCCGCCCAGGAGCGCCGGCGAGGTCGAACCGACATCGAGGTCGCGCTCGTCGAGTTCAGCGTTGTTGCTGGGGGTGAAATTCCCGAGGATACGGGTCGCGTCGGCGTTGAGCTCAACGAGGGCGTCACCCCAATCGGTCTTGCCGTTATAGGGCCCATTTCCGGTGGCCACGAAGATATCGCCCGTGGCGGCGTCGATCACTGCGCCTGCGCGCCCCCAGATGGCCGATTGGGCGGACGGGCAGGATCCGGGCACCAGCAATCCGATGCGGTCACTGCAGAGCGAGTTCCAGACAGTCAGCAGCCTGCCGCTCTGCGCATCGAGAGTGACAACGTGGCCTTGGTATGGTGGCGCGTCGCCGATGTAGCCTCCGGTCACCGCTATGATGTGGCCGCGGAACTCCCTCAGGGGCGAGGCGATCTTCTCGCGCGACGGCAGCAGCGTGATGGGCGTGGTCCACACCACGTGCCCGTCGGAGATGGCCAGCTTTTGAATCGTGCCATCGGGCGCGGCGGCGTAAATGTGCTGTCGGTCGGGATCCGCAACGGGGGTGGAGTTGGTTATCTGGCGCGTTCCCGCCCAAGTGGAATATCTCGCCGGGGTGAATTCCCACAAAACCGAACCCAGCTTGGCGTCTATCGCAATCGTCTTCCCATAGGTCGTAGTCACGAAGAAGACATCGTGTTCCGCATCCTTGACACGAACTGCGTGAAGATAGATCGCGGACGCATCCACGGTGCCGTCGAGATTGACTCGATGCCGGCTCAACGAAGCGACATTGGACTCCGTAATGCCGGTGGGATTACTCGAGGCGCCGGAGCCCGCGACATCGCCGCCGAATTGGGTCCAATCGTGAGCCGGACTCTGAGCCTTGGAACGCAGGCTCGCGGTTGCGCCAAGCACCAGCAATAACAGCGCGATTCGCTGCCAGAAGATCGATCTGTAATTCGTGTTTTTGGTCATGAACACCTCTGCGCCCAGTAGGCTCTCCGGGGGTCATCGCAGTTTAGAATACCGATAGGACAAAGTGTTGCTAGTCGTCTTGATCGGATTGCCTGGCCTATGATCATGGCGGCAGGCTGGGTTAAACCCGATCGAGTTCGTCGCGTCCCAGCACCCGCTCGATGCGGCCGCGCTGCATCAGGCCCGCCCGATCGCACATATGAGCGATCACCCCCATATCGTGACTCACCAGGATCACCGTCATGGCGTGCTCGATTTTGACCGCGACGAGTAGATTGAGAATTTCCGCCTGAACGGAGGGGTCGAGCGCCGAGGTGGGCTCATCGAGGAGCAGCAAGCGAGGCGAGGAGAGGAGCGCACGCGCGATGGCGACCCGTTGGCGCTGACCGCCCGACAACTCATGCGGATAGCGCGATGCAAGCCGCGGGTCCAGACCCACCTCCGACAGCCCCTGCAGCATGCGCTCGCGCGGCCGCTCCGAGCCGATCAATCGCAGCGGCTCGAGCAGCGTGCGCGCGATCGTATGGCGGGGATGGAGCGACGCAAATGGATCCTGAAAGACCATTTGAACGTCTCGACGCAAGCCTCCGCGGAAGCGTCTATGCGGCTTCGGTCGAAGGTTCAAGAGCTCGATGCTGCCGCGCCAATCACGATTGACCCCGGCAAGCACCCGCAGCAACGTCGACTTCCCGCAACCCGACGGTCCGACCAGGCCGAATACCTCGCCGTCATCGACCGCGAGATCGAGCGAGTCGATGACCGGTGGAGCGGCGTCGACCAGACGGACGCTCAATGACTCGACCGCCACCGCGGTCATGGGCCGATTGCCTCGCGATCGAATACCGGCAACCGCGATCCATGCGTGCGTCCGCTCGGCGCGCACGACCACAACGCACGCGTGTAGGGGTGATTCGAGGCGGCGAGCTGCGCCGCTGAACCCTCGTCGACGATGCGTCCGCGGTACATGACGAGCGCGCGGTCGCAGTAGCGCGCCACTTGGTGCAGATCGTGGCTGATCAGCAGCAGGCCCATGGCCTGGGTGAGGGCCCGCTCGCACATCAGCTCGAGAACCTGGGTGCGCAGATCCGCGTCCAATGCCGAGGTCGGCTCGTCCGCGATCAGCAGCTTCGGGCTGTTGGCCAACATCATGGCCAACATGGCGCGCTGGCCCATGCCCCCGGAAAGTTGGTGGGGATAGGAACGGACTACCCGGGGGTCGGCAAGACCGACCGCCGACAGCACCTCCCGGGTGCGGCGCTTTCGGTCGACCGCCTTGTCGTGAAGCACCAACATCTCCTCGATCTGGCGACCGATGGTGAGGACCGGATTGAGGGCGTAGCGGGCATCCTGCAGCACCAAAGCCAACTTCGAGCCGCGCAGCCGATCCCACCGTCGCTGCGCGAGGCGGGTGAGGTCCTCGCCGTCAAACTCCAGGCGCTCGGCGCGCGCTTCGAGCGGCGGAGCGAGCAGCCCCATCACGGCACGCGCCGTCAGCGATTTCCCCGAACCCGATTCGCCCACCAGAGCAACCCGTTCGATGCCGACGTCGAAGGAAATCGAATCGACGATGGGCCTATCTCGTGCGGTAACGGAACGGATGGTGAGGTCCCGCACCGAGAGCAGTGGGCGCTCACCCATGGCGCGGGTCACCGAGGTCGCGCAATCCGTCCGCCAATGCATTGAAAGCAAGACTCACGGTGAAGATGGCCGCTCCCGGAAACGCCGCCACCCACCACTGGTCGAAGACTACGCGGCTCCCCTCCGCGATCATCATGCCCCATTCCGGTGTCGGCGGCCGAACGCCCAAGCCCAAAAATCCCAACGCGGCCGCCGCCAGGATCACGCCCGCCAGATCGAGCGCCAAGCGGATTCGGGCGGATGGAATACAGGAGGGCAGGATGTGCCCCCACAAGAGCCTCCATCCGGTGATGCCCTGCATTTCGGCCGCGGCGATGTAGTCGCTACGCCGCAGCACCAGAGTCTCCGCCCGTGCCAACCTCGCATACGCCGGCCAACCGGTGAGCACGAGCGCGAGGGCGGCATTGATCAATCCCGGGCCCAACAGCCCCACGAAGGCGAGCGCCAGGACGAGAGGCGGAAACGCCATGACGACGTTGGTCAGTCCCGTCAGCGAGCGATCGATCCATCCCCCAAAGTAGGCGGCGACGATACCGACGGCGAGACCCATGGGTACCATGAGCACCGCCACCAGCGCGACGAGCCCGAGCGTCGTGCGTGATCCAGCGATCAGCCTCGACAGAAGATCCCGGCCCAGGGAATCGGTTCCCAACAGGTGAGTGCGGCTCGGCGGCTGCAGGCGGTGTCCCACGTCCTGCTGGATCGGATCGTGGGGCGTAAGCCAGGGAGCTGCGGCCGCCATGGCGGCGGCCATTATCAGTATCGCCGCCCCAAACCACGCCACCGCCGATCGTGGAGAGCTCATTCGATCCTCGGATCCGCGAGTTTCACGGCCAAATCCGTCAACCCGTTGATGACGACGAAGCATGCCCCTATCAGTAGGGTTGCGCCCAGGATGGCCGGCATGTCCGCGTCGAAGAGCGCGGTCGTCAGATAGCGTCCGATCCCAGGCCGGGCGAACACGGTCTCGATGAGCACGGCGCCTTCCAGCAGGTTCGCATAGGTGAGTGCGAGGACGGTGAGCGCAAACCCGCTCACATTCGGCGCCATGTGCCACAACAGCACACGCGTCCGTCCGGCCCCCTTGGCCCGCGCCAAGGTGACGTACTCCTTCCCGGCCTCGCCCTTGAGCGCGGATCGCGTCAGCCGCGTGACGTTGCCAAGCGCATACGACGCCAGTATCAGCACCGGCAGGATGAGATGGGCGACGGCATCGGCGAGCGCTCCCGGCACGGAGCTGCGCCAGGCGTCCAGGAGGACGAATCCGCTCTTCATCTCGATGGTGTACTCGAAGGCATCGCTCAGCCGTCCGGTCCCACCGACCCAGTGCAGGCGTGCATAGAACACCAGCAGGGCAATCAGTCCGAGCCAGAAGACGGGAATGGAATTGCCGGCGAGCGAGATCACCCGGACGAAGCCATCGACGAGAGCGTTCGGGTAGCGCACGGAGAGCAGCGCGAGCGCGATACCGCCGACGCCGCCCAGAGCCAAGGCGAGGGTCGCCAGCTCGATCGTAGCCGGAAAGACTCGTTCGAGATCATCGCGGACCGGCTGCCCGGTCGATCGGGAGACACCGAGATCGCCATGCGCGACCGCGACGAGATAACGTCCCAACTGTCGGGACCAGGACGCATCGAGCCCCAGTTCATGCCGGACCTGGATGTACGTGCTCGCGCTCGCATGATCGCCGATCAATTGAAGCGCCGGGTCGATCGGCGACAGCGACGACAAGGTGAACGTCACCAGCAGCAGCGCCCCGAGGGTTGCCAGCAGCATCGGCACGCCGCGAATCAGCACACGCAGTGTGTTCCCGCTCATTTGCTCACCCGATCATAGTAGGCCATGTCGGCGTCCACGCCCTGAAAGTATCCCTGCACGCCGCTGCGAACCACGATCCCGGTGCGTGCTTGGAGCGCGATGACATACGGGGACGATCTCTGTACCTCGGTCTGGATATTGCGGTAGATCGAGATCCGCGTCTGCGGGTCGGATTCGAGGGCGGCCGCGCGGGTGAGGGCGCTCAGGCCGGGTATGTGCCACCCCGCCCGCCAAGCCAATGTCTTGGTGCCGTCTGCGGGATCGAACGCGAACGCACCGGCGGTGGAGTTCGCATCGAAATAGTCCGGGATCCAATAGAGCCACACAGCTTCCTCGGAGCGCGAACGAACTTGCGAATATACCTCGCTCGCCTCGGCGGGAAGGATATCGAGGGAGATGCCGGCCTGCGCAAACGTCGCCTGCAGCGATTGGGCTATGTCCCCGAACGGCGGTTGATTGAAGACGCTCAGCCGGATGTGCACATTCGCGAGGCCCGCGCGTACGAGAATCTGCTTTGCCCGGGCGACGTCGAGGTGATAGGGCGTATCGTCGAGCGCGCCGGGAAACCCTTCCGCCAGAAACGCCTGATGAACCAGGAATTGACCGCGGAGCAGCTTCTCGGCGATGCCCCGATAATCGATCAGCCATCGGGCCGCCTCCCACAGGGCAGGATTGGCGAGGGCGGGGTTATCCCGGTTGGCCGTATTGAACAACAGGTAATGGATGGTCGCGGACGGAAACTCGAGCAATTTGACCGACCGCGATGCGCCGAGCGCGGCGATCTGATCCGGCCCGAGATCCCGCGCCATGTCGACATCGCCGACCTCGACCAGAAGCCGCCGGGTGCCGGCATCAGGCACATTCTTGAGGATCAGCGTGTTGATACGCGGTGCGCCCGCGGGCGATGAGGGGTTCGCATCGAGGACCAACGCCTCGCGAGGAATGTAGCGGCGAATCTTGAAAGGTCCGCTGCCCGCGGAATGGATTTTGAGCCATCGGTTGCCGGCGTCGGAGTCCAGCGCGTGCGCGGCGACCACCCGTTCGTCGACGATGGAGGCCACCGGCGAGGTCAGTATATTCAGCACGAGGGCGGTGCCGAGTTCGGCCGTCCAATGGATCTCGACCCGGTGAGGGTCGTCCTTGACCAGCGAGGCGTCGACGTTGGCGGCCGTCCAGCCGAGCTGGTTGAGGATGAATGCGGGCGCACGGTTCAGCTTGACCGCGCGGCTCAGCGAGTAGATCACGTCCTCCGGTCGAACCGGATTGCCGCTCGAGAAGACCGCATTCTCGCGCAGATCGAACGTCAATACGTGATCACCCGCGGTCCAGCGGGCGGCGAGCGACGGGTCGAGCCGCGCCGGCTGATCGCGGTCCGGCTGGATCAGACGCTGGTAGACGGCGGTGAATGTCTGCTGGCTCGACAGCTCGAAGCCCTCGGCCGGGTCCAGGCTGACGATGTCATCCAGCGACTGCGCTGTCACGAAAACGTTCGGCGGGTTCACGGTGCGTCCGCACCCGCCGACCGCCGCCGCGCCCGCCAGGATCGCTGCCGCCGCGGCGATCAGCGAGCCTGCGCGACACGTACTAGAGGCGATACTTGAGACCGATTTCGACGTAGCGGCCCTCGTCGTTGTAGAGGGACGGATCGTACGGGGTGGCGGTCGGAAACTCCAGCCACAACGGATCGTAGGGCGGCTTGCGATCGAGCAGATTCGTCACTTTCCCGTAGACGGTCAGGTGCTTCTCCGGACTGTAGGTGGCGGTGAGATTCACCTGGCCATACGCGGGCACTCGGCCGGATTCCTGCGTCAGGAGGTAGGGACCGGTGAACAGATACGTCAGCACCGCACCGTACGGGCCTTCGGACCAGCCCACACTGGTGTTTCCCTTCCAGCGCGGGAAGCTCGCACCGTACGGCGTATCGATCGCCCCGTCGTTGCCGGCGAAGTCGACCGTCTGGCCGCCGGCGGTTTGGTCGAAGTTCCAGACGTAAGCCCAGTCGGCGGACAGCGTGAATGTGCCGGCCGCGGTCGGCAGGGCGGTGTGCCCATTGAACTCGAATCCCTCGGTGCTCAGCGAGTTGAGATTCTCATAATCGAAATTGACATAGGCGATCGTGCCGTTGGGGTTGCGCACCACGATGCTCGGATCGTTCTGGTCTATGAGAGTCTGAATGTTGGCGGTCCCAATCACGTTGTGGATCAGGATCCGATAAAAATCGAGGCCGAGAGCGGTTCGGGCGACCGGCTCCCATTCGAAACCCACGTTGTAATTCTGCGTTTTCTCGGGACCGAGATTCGGATTGCCGCCCACCAGAACCGAATAGTTCTCCTGCACGTTCGGCTCCGTGGGCGAATACGGATCGGCGGCGGTTTGCACGCCGGAGGAGTTCTTCAGCGAAGTTTCCGCGAGCGTCGGCGCACGGAAACCGCGGCTGTAGGACGCATAGGCCGTAAAGCCGGAGAACGGCTGGAATCGCAACGCGTAGCGGGGCGAGAACGCCGATCCGAAATCGCTGTAGTGGTCGTAGCGGCTCGATTGGCTGAGGGTGAGCATCGATACCAATGGAATATTCACCTGATAGTACGCGGCCGCGACGTTACGCTGTCCATCGATCGCCTGCAGATAGAACGGCACCGCCAGGGCGTTCGACTGCTGCGTGTAGTCCGTTACGTAGTCACTTTCGTGGAGGACCTGAAGCCCGGCGCCGAACCCCACGTCGCCCGCAGGCAGGTGGAAGAGATCCGTCGTCGATGCGGAGGCGTCGAGCGTATCGAGCTTCGAGATCGCTTCGTTCTGATCGCCCACATACAGGCCCGACAAGCCATCGGGTGTCGCGGCCGGATTGGCGAAGTCGAATACCCCGGTATTGAGGATCGTGGAGAGACCCGCGACGCTGAGCAGGCCGGTCTCGGCATTGTCGACGATATCCTCAGAATGGCTGATCGATGCCTTCCAAGTCCATTCTCCGCTGCCGATGCCTTTGAACGTGCCGTCGAGGCCTGCGGCTGCGCGATAGAAATTGGACCGCACGGTCAAAACTTCGGGCTCCCCGAGGAACGTGTAGGTCAGCGGCGTGGCCGCCCCGTAGGGATTGTAGGGATTGCTGCCCGGGACGATGTTCGAGACCTGGCTGATGCCGCCCGTCGCCGGATTGAATTTATAGGCGGAGGTGGAATCGTTGATCGCATTGAATCCCTCCGCGGCGATCGTGGTGTTATGGCTGCCCCAAAGATCCGCGAACGCCTCGAGCGTATCCGATGCCTTGAAAGTAGCGTGGATCTTGGTGTCGAAGCGCTCCTCGTGGGGGTGGAGCGATAGTCCGTTCGCCGTGTCGACCGCGCAGGCGGTGCCGCTGCCCGGCCCATTGAGGAGAGTCCCGGCATTGACGACCGAACCGCCCGACGGGCATGGATTGACCGCGGCGCCGCCGTTGCCGACACCATTCGGCTCCCAGTAATCGGCGCCGCGGGTGAGCTTGCCATACGGTTGCGTCAGGTAGTCCTGGGCCTCAGTGTTCGAGCGCTCGGCCAGGGTATATCCGCCCTGCAGAAAGTAATCGGCGCTGGCAGTCACGTTGTAGCGGTCGTTATCCAGATCGCCGACGCCTCCGATCACGCCCACGCGGCGTGTGGGCTCGCCGCCGTGCGTGGCATCGCCGTAGCCGGCGGTTGCCTCGAACCCGGTGAAGTTCTTGCGGGTGATGATGTTCACGACGCCCGCGATCGCGTCGGAGCCGTATTGCGACACGGCGCCGGTCTTGACGATCTCGATGCGCTCGATGGAGGTGATCGGCAAAGAATTGAGATCGACGAATGTGTCGGTGCCGTTGGAGGGAAATCCGTAGGGCGCAACGCGAATGCCGTCCACCAGCACCAAGGTGTATTTCTCGCTGAGGCCACGCAATGCGATACCGGCGCCGCCCGTCGCTCCGTAGGCGAAGTTGTCGGCCCAGCTGCTGGCGGAGTTCACGGAGAGGTCTCTGAGATAGTCGGCGACCGTTACCTCACCGCTGGCCTCGATGTCCTGCGCCGTGACGACTTGAACTTGATTGAAGGTGACCCGATCGGTGCTCCGAATCAGAGATCCGGTGACCTCGATGGGCGCGAGCGTCGGGGTCTGGTCCGTCGTGGCGGAACTTTGCGCGTGGGCGCTCGTCATCGAGAGCACCGCCAACGCGATTGGCGATAGGACGCCGGTCAGCCGGTTCGAGACCAATGAGGTAGGCTTCAAAACAATCCCCTTTTTTTCAGCCGGTTAAAGTCGGCGATGCATCGTATGAACCCTCCCCGGGAGTCTCCAATAACCAAGTTGCATAACTTCATTACCGATTCGACCTTTACGCCCCCTCCTGACTGGGCCCACCATCTGCGCATGGCGGACAAAAACTGGTCGATCAGGGCGGTTGTGCACGGAAGCACGGCTTTGTCGTTCTTTCGGCGAAATGAGGCGTTATTCGCCGGCGGCGAGCGCGCCGCGTCGATATCGCCCGTCGAGCACCTGTTGATCGGCGCATCGGGCTGCCTTGCGCTCAGCTGTCTTGCGGTGCTCAAGGAGCGTCGCGGATCCGCGACGCCGATCGAAGTCACCGCGACGGGAACGAAGGCGGCGGATCCGCCGAGCCGGCTTCGACTCATCGAGCTTGCGGTGCGCTTCGGAAGCGAGATTGGCGAGCACGAAGCGGCATCGATCGTCGATGCCGCCGAGAAGCTGTGCACGGTGACGAATACCCTCCTGGGTTCGCCCACGATTCGGATCGACCGGTCGCGCGTGCCGCAAGAATCGCCGCAAGATCTACCGGAGATTCGAGCCGAAACAGGCTAAAGATCGGCCGGTCTAGCTAGGCCTTTGTCGGCGAGGCCACCAGTTGACGCAAAGCGCAAACCAGCGCGTCGACTTCCTCGTGGGTGTCATACAGCACCAGGGATGCGCGCACGGTGCTCTCACGACCGGAGCGGCGCAAGATGGGCGGTGCGCAGTGGTGTCCGGCACGAACCGCTATTCCTTCCTGGTTCAAGGCCGAGCCGATCGCGGTCGGCTCGAGGCCGTCCACCACGAACGATAGAACTGTCGAAGGCAGGTATTTATCAATATAAATCAAGGGTGAACGACAACTTTAGAAACAAAGAATTCGGTATTGGACCGAAGTGCGCGTAGCGTCCACGATTGTCGCTTCTTTGTGATATTCCTGTGGCAATAGTCGACAATATTTCTATGATGCCTGTCGCCGCCAAATTCGAGTCGATGGACAATCTGCGCGCCTTTCTCGGCGAACTCGAGGCGTTGGGGGCGAGGATCAGCGCGGACACCATCATCGAGGCACTCGCACGCAGCCACCTTCGTATCGATGATGTGGCGCCGCTCGTCACCCCGCGGCTCGACAGCTACGCTCGCCGTCGCGTGGCCCGAACCGAGGCCTACGAAGTACTGGTGATGACTTGGCTTCCGGGACAGGGCAGTGGACCGCACGATCATGCCGGCTCGGTGTCTGCGTTCAAAATTCTCCGCGGAACGGCGCATGAAACAAGGTTTGCGTTGGCCGCCGACAGCCTGGTGGATCCGACAAGCACCCGCGAGCTGCACGAGGGCGAGGTCGGTCTGGATGCCGGTGACGTAATTCACGCCGTCCGCAACGATTGCTCACGCGAGGAATCCTTGGTGAGCATTCACGTCTATGCGCCACCCATCCCGGAGCTGCGGAGGTTCACGCCACGGTCTGCAGGCGCGGCGCCCGCGGAAGCGTTTCTGCGGCGGCGGACGAGACGCGCGCCAGTCGTTGCAATTATCGGGGGTGGCTTTTCAGGCATCATGGTGGCTGCTCAGCTGCTGCGCATGGCATCGCTGTCCGCCGCAGCCATGCACGTTGTAATGGTCGACCGGCAGACCTCCATCGCGGAAGGCGCGGCGTATCGAACTCCCGATATCAGACATCTGCTGAACGTGCCCGCGTCGGGCATGAGCGCTTGGCCCGATCGGCCGGATGATCTGCTGCGGTGGGCGAGGAACCGCGACCTCCCCGTCGGGCATTACACGTTTCTGCAGCGCCATGTTTACGGGGAGTATCTGCGCGACACGTTCTTTGAGGCCGTTGAGGGGGCGGGTGGGGGAACCAGCATCGAAATTCGTCGTGAGGAAGCGGACCTTATCGAGCGGGCCAAAAATGGCTGGCGGGTTCACTGCAGCGCGAGCCAGTCGATTGAGGCTCACGTCCTCGTGTTGGCGACCGGGCACCGTCCGCCGACGGACCCACTCAAGCAACGCTGGTCTGGCTCTCGCGCCCGTTACATCGAGGACCCTTGGTCGTCGCTCGCGCTGACCGCGATCGAGGCGGATGAGTCCGTTTGCCTGCTAGGGACAGGGCTTACGGCCATGGATGTCTTGCAGTGCCTTCTCCGCTGCGGACGCACTGCCGGGGTCGTGGCGCTCTCGCGCCGGGGCTTGCTGCCGGCGGCCCACGCCGACGCTGCGCTACAGCCGATCGATCCGCTGAGTTGGCTGGCGCCATTTTTGCGCGCCGACAGCGGAATCACAACTCGGGCGCTCACGCGGAGGATCCGTGGCGCGGTCCGCGCGGCCGCATCCTGCGGTCAAGACTGGCGGCAGGTCATCGATGGCCTGCGGCCGCATCTGCCGGAAGTCTGGCAGGCACTGCCGTCTCACGAGAGAAGGCGCTTCCTGCGCCATGCAAGAGTGTTCTGGGAGGTGACGCGTCACCGGATGGCGCCCACGGTTGCGGAGGAGGTCGGCAAAGCGGCGGGTTCCGGCATGTTCTCCACGTCTGCGGCGCGGGTTCTGTCTGCGCGCGGCGCCCTGAACGGCGTAACGCTGACGGTGTGTCGGCGCGGCGAATCGGCGCCCGAGACGCTCGAGTTTGACTGGATCGTGAACTGCACGGGCCCCGCCTCCGGGCAAGAAAGCGGTCTTCCGCCGGTGCTTGCGGGTCTCATCGACGCGGGATTCTTGGAAGAGGACTCCTTGGGATTGGGTGTACGCAGCACCTCTGACGGCCTCGCCTTCGTCGAAGGTCGAGTGCTCGAGGATCTCGTCGTGATCGGTTCGCTGCGCAAGGCTGACGTATGGGAGTCAACGGCTGTGCCGGAGTTACGCCTGCAGGCGGCGAATGCGGCCAACGCGATCATCCGGCGAATCAATCGATCCTAATGCGCCGCCGTCAGATCGGGTAGCATCTCGAGGAGCGCCATGACGAGGCCGCCAAATTCACGGGGAGTTCATGCCGAACAAGATCAATCGCCGCGATTTTCTCAGCGGCACCGCACTGGCGATCGCCACCGGACTGACTCCGTTCGCTCAGATTCGCGCAGCACCCAGCCGCTACTATCCGCCGTCGCTCACCGGCCTGCGAGGCAGCCATCCCGGATCCTTCGAGATTGCCCACCAGGTCGGTCGCGAGGCCAGGTCCTTCGATATCGCCAAGCTGCCGATCGAGCAGAGTTACGATTTGGTGGTGGCCGGCGGCGGCATTAGCGGATTGGCCGCGGCGTGGTTCTATCGAGAAGCCCACGGTCCCACAGCCCGCATTCTGATCCTGGAAAACCACGACGATTTCGGCGGACATGCCAAGCGCAACGAATTTCGGGTCGGCGATCGCCTGCTGCTCGGATACGGAGGCACCGAGTCACTGCAATCTCCCAAGACCTTCTTCAGCGGGACCGTCAACCGGTTGCTGGGCTCGCTCGGTGTCGACCCGAGGCGCTTCGATACCGCCTTTGACCGCAAGCTTTATCCCTCGCTCGGGCTGACTCCGGGTGTGTACTTCGATCGGGAGTCCTTTGGGGTGGACAGGCTGGTCGCCGGCAACCCGATCGTCACCGGCGGCGATTCGTTGGCGAGCGACGCTACGCCGCGGCCGATCGCTTCGGTGGTCGCGGAATTCCCGCTGTCGGATGAGGCGAAAGCGCGACTCGTCGAATTCTTCGATCACCCGAGGGATTATCTCGCCGGCAAATCGAAGGAAGAGAAGATCGCCTACTTGAAAAGAATCAGTTACCGCGACTACCTGCGCAAGGACGCGGGGTTGGGTGATGAGGCAATCAAGTTCTTCAATGGGTCGACCTTCGGTCTCATGGCCATGGGACCCGACATTCTGCCAGCACTGGATGCGATGACGAGCCAGTACCGGGGCTTCGCCGCCCTGGGGCTGGGCGACCTGAACGATCCGGAGGTGGCGGCCTTCGCCGAACCTTACATCTATCACTTCCCCGACGGTAATGCCTCGGTCGCCCGCCTTCTGGTCCGAAGCCTGATCCCCGCGGTGGCCCCCGGGCATACCATGGACGATGTGGTACTCGCGGATTTCGACTACGCGAAGCTCGATGCCGACGGTTCACCTGTTCGATTGCGGCTGAATAGTACGGCGGTCGCCATCGCCAACCCCCGGAGCAAGGGCGGGGCGGTGGACATCGGCTATGTCCGGGAAGGCGCGCTGCGCCGCGTTCAGGCCAAGCAATGCGTACTGGCCTGCTACAACATGATCATTCCGCACATCATGCCCGAGCTTCCCGACGCCCAGAAAAAGGCACTCGCCCGCAGCGTCAAGATGCCGCTGGTCTACGTCAACGTCGCCGTTCGAAATTGGCATGCCTTCGCGAAGCTCGGCGTCGATGATATTTACAGTCCGACTGCCTATTTCTCGAATACCAAACTCGACTACCCCGTTGCACTCGGCGGCTACCGCAATCCGCGTGATCCGAGCGAGCCGATGCTGCTGCACATGGAGCACATACCCCTCACGCCGAACCAAGGCCTAACGAACGTACAACAGTTTCGACAGGGAAGGCAGCTTCTGCTCAATACGCCATTCGAGGAATACGAGAGGCGGATCATCGATCAGCTGGACCGCATGCTGGGCGCCGGTGGCTTTAGCTCGGCGCGCGACATCGCCGCGATCACAGTCAATCGCTGGCCGCACGGCTACGCCTACAGTGCGAATTCCTTGTTCGACCCGGAAATATCGGGGCCGCAGCCTTACGAGATCGCGCGCCGGCGCTACGGGAGCGTCGCCATCGCCAACTCCGACGCCGGGTGGAATGCCTACACACACGAGGCGATCGATCAGGCGTGGCGGGCGGTCAACGAGCTGAGGTCAGCTTGAGCGCTGCTGTAGGTCGGCATAGTCCCTCAGCCCGGGCGGCTCGGTCGTCCGAGCCGCCCGCTCGCGATTCACGAATACGCCCTTACGGGAAAAGATCCGGCAGAACGCGTGTGCCTTCGCTTCGGACCGCGTCGAGCGCATTCGGATCGAGTCCAAGAGCGCGCAGGACCGTGGGAGCCACCTGCATCGTCTCGGCCCAAGCGTGGACGGTCTTCGGGGCGATCCACGGACTCGACACGAGCAGCATCACGTTCGTGTCATCGAAGGCGAAACCGCCATGCTCGGCCTGTTTCTTGGTGCTGCCCGAGTAAGTGTGTCCGATATTCGGCTGCACAATGAAGTCAGGTGTTCGCGAGTCGCCGTAAGGCGGAAATCCCGGGGTGTTGAACGTGACGGTGAGCGTGTTTCCGGCGAAGATCTCATCGACCGCGAGCTCACTCGCCGATTGCTCGATTAGACCGACCGCATAGGCGGTGGAACATGACGGGGATAGCCAAATGAGCGAGATGTCGTCCTCGGTAGGGCCGATGCCGGTCGGATTTAGCGGCGATTCCGAGTAAGGAATGCAGTTCGCCTGACCGAGCACGGTGGCCGGGCTCGACCCGACGTTGAGCTGCGCCACATAGCGTGCCGGATCGATGGGCGATTGGCCGTGTTTGGCGGTGATGATGATGAGCGTTGAGTTGAGGAGCCCATGCACCTCGAGCGCGCTCACCATCCGGCCGATGCTCGCATCGACGAAGGCGATCTCGCCCCGCAGCGGATCCGTCGGTGTCGCTTGGGGATCGAGGTAACCGCCGACGATCGTCGGCTTTGAGGTCTTTTCAATGAACTTTTGACCCACGCTCACGGCCTGGAAATTCATGCCGAGGATGGCCGGCACCGGTGCGCTTCGCGTGTTCGAGTGATTGCGGCCGTTGATCTCGTTGACGACGGCTTCGACCTTCAACGCGTCGTAGCATTGAATGTTCGCGAACGAATTGGTCCACGCCGTAAGGTCGGCGGTTGGATCCGGGACGGTGCCGCAGTTTACGCCAGTCGCCGTAACCACACCGGGCAGTGGAATCACGTTCGAGTTGATCTCAGGACTGTAGTAGTCATCGAGATTGCCCGCCGTCGGCCCGGGACCCGACACCGCGGAATAGGAGGGATGCTTGTCGGACCAGGCGGTGTAGCCGCCAGCAGCATGAATGACGCCGAAGATCGTGTTGGTGCGCACGAAATTCCACGGATAGACGGGTGCACAACCCTTCAGCGGATCGCGAATCAGACGGGCGCTGTCGATCGATGCGACTCCGCCATCGGTGAGTCCGGCGCCAGGCGCGCCGCCGTTGAGCAGCGTCTGATTCAGGTCGATACCTTCGTCGAACTCGGTGGTGGTTCCATTGGCCACGCCCGTCGTGCAGCCCCCGCCGGCGAGGCCGTTGCCTGTGGTCGTTTGCGGGGGCGCGAGAACTCGGTCGTACGCCACATCATAGAAGGCACCGACGGTGCGCGGTGTTCCGCCGGTCATCAGCGCCATCAACCCGGGGAATGAATCCGACGGACGCGACGTCGAGGTGCGGTCGTAATTCACGCCGTGCAAGCCGAGACGTGCGAGCGTCGGACAAGTCCCATTGATCGAACAGCGCTGATAGTCGGCGGCATGCATGCCGTCGATACTGATCAGTAGCACGTGCTGCTGTGTGGGATCAGCTTGAGCCGCCAGCGGCAGGGCCGTCGCAATCGCCGCCGCGGTCAGCGTTCGAAGCAAAAGTTTATAAGCCATGTGCGCATCTCCTTGGAGGTTGGACTCAGACTTCGTCGTGAATCTCGGGAAGCCCGTTGGAAATTGTCCGTTTACAAGCGATTGCGCGCAGTCGATACATTGGGCGCCTGGCAAGGCGATCGGTCGACCGACAGCTTTATTCGGCTCCTTGCGCCAGTGGGAACCAAGGGCGGCGCTACTCTGCGAGTTGCGCCGCCACCTCGGGAAGCACTGCCGTCCCTTCTTTGCGTACCGCGTCCAATGCGCTCGGCTGCAATCCCAGCGCCCTGATAATCGTCGGTGCGATCTGTGTGGTCGTCGTCGTTGCGATGACCGTGGAGGCCTTGAACTGCGGGTTGGCGACCAGCATCACGACATTCGTGTCGTCGTGCGCAAAGCCCCCATGATCGGCAATCATGGTGCTGCTGCCGGAATAGGTGACGCCGACGTTCGGCGCCACGATGATATCCGGTGTGCGCGGATCCTGTCCCGGATCGAGGCCGCCGATGCCGTAGTTGAGCCATAGGGTCGGGCCATAGAAGATCTGACCGAGCCCGATCGCTGACGCATTACTTTCGAGCAGATCGACCGCTGCGGACACGCTGGCGCCCGGTTTCAGCCAAAGTACCGAGACATCGTCCTCCGTCGCACCGATTCCGGTCGTGTTCAACGGCGATTCGGAGTAGGGAATGGCGCTGCCGAGGAGCGTCGCCGGCGTGTCATTGCCGTCGGCCACGTACGAGCGTGGGTCGATCGGCGAATCCCCGTGCTTCGCCGTGATGATGAGCAGCGTATTATCGTAGATTCCTGCACTCTTCAATGCGCCCACGATGTCGCCGATCGATGCATCGACGAACTCGATTTCCTTCAGTAATTCGGGGCTCGGCAAAGCCTCGGCATTCTGATAACCGCCGCTCCCGACACCCGGCTCGGCCACGCTTTGGCCGATGTAGACGGATTGAAAGTTCATTCCAAATAGGACCGGGGTAACGGCCGGCGCGCCATCATGCGTTTTGCCCGCGATCTGATTGAGCAAGGCTTTCACTTTCAGCGCGTCATAACATTGAATGTTCGCGAAGCTGCTATTCCATGCGCCCCCGCTGGTATCCCGGATCTTCGAGCAAGATACGCCCAGCGCGGTAGTCACACCCGGCAGCGCCACCACGTTCGAACTCACTTCGGGCGAATAGTAGTCGTTCAATCCCTTGCCGCCGGGTCCGGCCGCCATGGAATATGAGGGGTGTTTGTCGATCCAGGCGGTGTAGCCGCCGGCCTCGTGCACGACGCCGAAGATCGTGTTTGTCCGAAGAAAATCCCATGGATATACCGCAGCACATCCCTTCTGTGGGTCGCGCACAAGTTTCTTCGGATCGATGGAGGCAATCCCTCCCTCGGTTACCGCAGCTCCTGGCGCACCACCATTCAATTGAGTGTCGTCGAGGTCGATGCCCTGGTCGTAATCAGTCGTCGTACCGGTCGGCAATGCGTAGGGCGCGCATGCCCCGCCGGCGAGCCCGGTTCCCGTCGTCGCCGCGGGCGGATCGAGCGAGCGATCATAGGCAACGTCGTAGTACAGTCCGGTCGATTTTGGCGAGCCGCCGGTAATCAGAGCCGCCAAGCCCGGGAAGGAATCGGATGGCTTCGAAGAAACCGCAGCGACGTAATTGATCGCGCGATGACTCAGGTCCGAAAGGTTCGGGCAGTACGGATTACCTCCGTTCGCGCCCGCGATTCCATGCGAGCAGTTGTAGAAATCGACGGCATGCATGCCGTCGATGCTCAACAGCAGGACGTGTTTCACGCGGCCCGCGCCCACGGCCGTCGTCCCTGCCGCGGATATAGGAGTGAATGAGGCCAATGCGGCGAGCGCCACGATTGGGGCCATTGCCAGCCTCCAGCTTCCGCGCATCAGGCATCTCCCTATTGATTGTTAATGGATACCATCAAGGTAGCCCTTTGGTGTTGCGCATTTGTGAATGCGGTGCCGCGATGCAATATGAAGCGAGCGGATGCACCCGAAACCGAAGCGATTCATTTGAAATATGGATCCCGCACGACGAAATAGTGACGCAAGCCTCCCATGCCAGCCTTGGCGATGGTTCGAGCGAATGTGCCCGCGAGAGGACCGTGAATGCGTATCGAGAAAAGCGTGCTGGCGGCAAGCTGATCGGGGAATGATCGAGGAGGACACATGAGTAGTTGGTCAGCCCGATGGCGATTGACGGGTGTGAGAATCATCCGCCCCGCGGAGTTCGACTCCAATATCGCTCAGACGCCGGGATTGCGGCGCCTCGCCGCGGTGACGACGCAGAACAGCGGTGCGACCAAGCTCTGGGCCGGCACCTTTACGGTCGAGGCGAAGGCGAAAACCGGTCCCCATCATCACGGCGACCTCGAGACGGTGATCTACGTCCTCAACGGAGTCGCACGACTGCGCTGGGGTGAGCGTCTGGAATTCGAAGCCGAGGCCTCCGCGGGTGATTTTATCTACGTGCCGCCCTATGTCCCGCATCAGGAGATCAATCCCAGCTCCGATTTGCAGCTGCAGTGCGTGTTGGCGCGTAGCGGCCAGACGGGTCTCGTATTCAACCTGGATATCGAGGGCGTGGAGACGCCTGAACTGGTGCGTTGGATCGACGATCTGCATAAATGAGATAAGCGGCGAATAATCGTCGGACCGCTCGAGGTTATCCGCGGCATCTTAGGGCAATATAAGTGTGTCGGTTCCGATTAGCTGGTCATGGCTAGAACGATGGACAGCACCGACAATCGCGAAACCGCACGGCTGGTATTGGCGCTCACCGCCGTGGTCATGGTCGGCAACTTCTACGTCTACGATTCCATCAGTCCGGTCGCCGATCTTCTACAACGGCAACGCCACTTCAGCGACACGCAAATCGGCCTGCTCAATGCCGTGTATAACTGGCCAAACGTATTGTTGATTGTGGTGGGCGGCGTCCTCGTAGACCGCTACGGCGCCGCCCGCATGACTCTGTATACAGCCGCAGTGTGTTTCGTCGGGGCGGCGCTCACGGCCTTCAGTCCGAACTTCGTCGGTATGGCGGTCGGCCGCCTGCTTTTCGGCGCCGGGGCGGAAACTCTGAACATTGGCGTGCTCGCAGCCATTGCGCAGTACTTTGCAGCCGGCCGCGTCGCGTTCGCCATGGGTGTCGGATTGGCTTTCGGCCGTGCGGGGTCTTTCGCGGCGAATATGTCGCCTACCTGGTTTGCTCGCGCATATGCTCAAGGCTGGCAGCCGCCCCTTGTCATCGCCACTCTGATGGCGTCGACCACGCTGGCCGCGGCGCTTGTCTACTATTGCGTGGATCGTCGATACGGGAATGCCCCGCCGAGCAGCAGAGCCGCCAACCAGCCCCGTGTAGCGCGCGATCTGTTGCACTTTGGAGCAGCCTACTGGCTTTTGTTGGCGCTGTGCATGCTGTGGTACGCGGTCATGTACGCGTTCCGCAGCACATTCTCCATCAAGTACTTCGAACATGCGCACGGGCTCAATCTCCCGGCTGCGGGAGCCATGAACAGCTACGTGTTCCTGGCTGCAATCTTTGCGACGCCCGCGTTCGGCTGGTTGTGCGATAGGTTGGGCCGCGACGTGCCCATGCTCGCGTTCGGCGCCTTATTGCTGCCCCTGTCGATGGTCGTTATGGCCTTTACTCACTGGAGCCTGACTATCGGGACGGTCCTGATCGGTTTGAGTTTCTCATTGGTGCCCGCCGTGATTTGGCCGCTGACGAGCAAGCGTGTGTCACCGGAGCGATTCGGGACGGCTTTGGGGCTCATGTGGGTGTTGCAGAACGTGGGGATCGGCGCGGCCAATTTCATTGCAGGTTGGCTCAATGATGGAGCGCACGCGAGCGCTCAGAACCCGGCGGGATACCAACCCATGATGCTTTGCTTCATCTCGGCGAGCGCACTGGGTTTTGGATTCGCACTGCTTCTATGGTTCACGACGGCGCGTCGGACGTGACCGCCGAAAGGGGAGGGAGAGTGAACTGGATGGCGGCGCCGTATGGCACGTTAGGCGCAGCCCAAATGCGCCCCCCGTGAAGTCCGATAATGGAACGGCAGATCGATAGTCCCATGCCCAGTCCGCTGGATTTGGTGGTGAAGAAGGTATTGAACAGCTGACCCGCGCTTGCGGCGGAAAATCCCACACCGGCATCCGCTACCGTGACTCGCAGTTGCTGGGGATCGACTTGCTCCGATCGAATCACGAGCTCGTGCGGCCGATCCGAGACCGGCTGCATTGCTTCGATGGCGTTGAGCACCAGATTGAGGATCACCTGCTGCAGCTGGACCTTATCGGCGAGAATCAGGGGGAGGGCGCTCGCAGGTTCCATGCGCAACACCACCCCGGCCCCGAGAAGCTCATGCTGCAAAAAGGTCAGCGCCTCCGTCAGGAGGTCATTGAGATCCAGTGGGACCATCTTGGTCTCGGTCTTCTTCGCCAGCGCGCGAACGCGGCGAATCACCTCGCCCGCCCGCGCGCCGTCCCGGGAAATCCGCTCGAGGGCGGCGCGCGCCTCCTTCATGTTGGGCGGCTCAGCATGGAGCCAGCTCATACACGCTTCGGCATTGGCCATGACCGCCCCGAGCGGCTGGTTGACCTCGTGAGCGATGGAGGCGGTCAGCTCGCCCAAGCTGGTCACACGCATCACGTGCGCAAGGTCGGTCCGGGCGTTGTGCAGCTCACGCTCCGCCAGACGGATCGCGGTGACATCCATGACCGCACCGAGGAAGTCCACATCGCCGGTGTCATCTCGTAAGGCACGAGCCACAAGTTGAACATGCTTTACCCGCCCGTCCGGCATCCGCAGTCGATATTCGTGAGCGAAGTCGCGTCCGTCATCGGATGCGCGCTCCACCATCCGCCGAAAGACCGCTGCATCGTCCGGGTGAACCCGCCGTAGCGTCAGCTCGAGAGTGGGGATGGTCCCTTGGGCGTACTCGAAGATGCAATGGGTCTCCTGTGACCAATATACCTCCCCGCTGGCCGGGATCCAGGCAAAACTGCCCGTATGGCTGAGTCTTTGTGCCTCTCTTAAATACGCTTCACTGCGCCGCAGTCCCCTTTCCGCCCGTTGTCGCTCACCGTTTTCCAGGCGCAGCTCCTCATAAAGCCGGACGTTCTCCAATGAAATGGCCGCCTGCGAGGACAGGAGCTTCAGAACCGCGATTTTTGCCGAGGTGAATACGCCCGGCGTCAGATTGTTCTCAAGGTACAACGCGCCGACGAGCTTGGCTTGTTTGACCAGGGGAAGGCAGAGCACGGAGCGGACGTGCTTCTGGCGAACGTATCCCTCGGTGGAGAAAGGTGCCTGCGCCGACGCATCGTCCAGAATCACGCTTTCCCGCGTCCGCACCGCCGTGTGAAGCAAGGACTCGATTAGTGTGTCCGGCGTCACCGCCGAATTTTGCAGCGTCACCTCGATCTTGCCGAGACTGGTGGTCGTCTCCGCCGCAATCCGCGGTTCGCTGTCCGTAAAAAGAACGAGCAGGCCCCGCTCGGCCCCCGCATGCTCGAGCGAGATTCTCATCAGCGTCTCGATGAGCTTACCCAACTCGATCTCGCTCGACACTGCCTGCGACGCCTTGACCACCGTCCCGACATCCAATTGTTCGACAGGCGCGCTGACCGTCGCGCCCGGCGCAGGAGGAGCCGATTCCTCGTGCAACCCGGGATGGCGCTGGTCGAGCTGACGAACTTTGCCGAGCGCACCCCAGCGCAGATAGCAGTCGCGGGCATTCCGCAGATGGCTATACGCCATGCTGTCGATGCCGCGTGCGGCACAGAAGCGCACGGCAACCTCGTAGGCCACGGCTTCGTTTTGGACGAATCCGTGTTCACGAGAGGTCATTATCGCTTGCTCGTAAAGACGCAGGGCATCCGCGTCCCGCCCTTCGAGCCGCGCGATCTCGCCCGACACCAGCGCATGTTTGTCGCCGAACGTCGGCGGATAATTCTCGGCCCATTCGCGCAACTGTTCCCGATGGGCCATCAGGAGATCGCGCCACGCGGCCTGATCATCGGCGGAGGCGTTCTCATAGAGCGCCGCGACCGTCAGGGCGGTGTAATAAGAGTAGTCGAGCAAGTAGATCTGGACGGCTTCCCTGCGAAGCACCGGTTTCGCCTTGTTCGCTGCCGCCAGAGCCTCGGCGTAGTCGCCTGACAGGAATCGCGCCTTCAGTTTCAGGATCCAATACGAGCAGACCATCGTGTTCATCCGGTCGGCCGTGAGTTGTGCCTCGAATGCCGCCTCGTCGAATTGCGCGTCGCTGAAGGTTGAGAAGGTTGCAGTGCGACCCTGCATGGTCGCGATGAATCGTTGCTGCCCCACGATGAGGTCCACGACGTCGCGGTACCTGGATCTTCGGGCGAAATCCAGCGCCATCTCCGACTCGCGCCATACCGCGTCGAGTGGATCGTTGCGCACGAGAGAACCGGTGATGGATTGGTGCATGCTATAGCAGGCATACGTCAGATCACCCGTCTCGCTCGCGTTACGCGTTACTGCTCGGCGGAACTCGATTGCGCTCGTCAGCGGCTGCGTCCAGATGCTGATGGCTCCCATCTCGTGGTAGACCTTCGTGTGGTACTCGGTGAAGTCGTGCTTCTCAACCAGGTGGCAAGCGAGCCTGCCGAGATGATAACCCTCGCGATAACGATGAAAGACCGGGCCGAGGAGAGCCCCGAGACAAGCATAGGCGTGCGCGGAAGGACCGCTCATGCCCTGCTGCATGCTGATATTCACCATGCGGCACACGAGCATGCAATACAAATGGAAGTCCGTGAACCAGCTGACTTCGGCGAGGGTCGAGAACACCTGCATCGCTGCCTGCAGCTCCGGATCGGTCATCCGCGGCAGGTCGATCAGAGTCTCGATCGAGCGCTCCTCGAGGCTTTGCCAGATCGTCTGATATTCGGCCTCGACCGCCTCCCAGCTCGGGTGTGTGGGCAGACCGATCCCGAACGAGCGCAGGCACGCGAGTCCGCTGTCTACGGCCTGCGGATATTGCCCCTGCACCGTATGCGATCGGACCTTCAAGTCATAGACCGACGCTTGGTGGACTTTCGATGCCGCGCGCTGCAGGAGCTCCGCGATCATCTGTCCGGCCTTCGCGAAATTGCCGTTCAGGATCTCGCATTGCGCGCATTCGAGCCACAGGCCGAAGGTCAATTCGTATTGACAGCTCCAGTCGCTCTCGTTCAACAGCCTCATGCCGGACGCAAGATAGGCGTTCGCGGACTCGTAGGCCGCCGATGCCTTCGCCTTTCGGCCGGCACGCAGGTTGATGGCCGCCGCCTGCGCCTTCTCGTCCCGATCGACGATCAGGTTGCCGCCTCGATTGAGCTGATTCGCGACCTCGAATAGCCGTTCGGTGAACTCTTCCGCCGGCAGGTTTGCCAGCAGCTTGCGTCCGATCCGCACATGAACGGCCGGGCGGCGCTCCGCTGGATATAGTGAATACGCCGCCTGCTGGATTCGGTCGTGCAGGAATTTATAACTACTGCCCTGGCGCACAATGAGGCCGGCCCGGACCGCTTCCCAGAGCGCCGCATGCATCGCGTCCTCGGTTTGTTCGTGCACGACGCTCAGCAAGCCGACCTCCGCCATATTGCCCAGGCAGGCGAGGTGCTTCAGGGCATCCTGTGCGGTGATCGACAGTCGCTTTAGTCTCCGGACCATGAGATTCACCACATTGTCGGTGTAGTTCTTGGCGTGGATACGCTCCATGTCCCAGGTCCAAACGCCGCCGACGGAGTCGAACGCGAGCAAACCCTCGTCCGCCAATGCGATCAAGAACTGAATCGCGAAAAACGGATTGCCGCCGGTCTTCTCCTCTACGAGCTTCGCCAAGGTTCGCCCACGCTCCGGCGCGCAGTGAAGGGCGTCGGCGACGAGGCGGCCGAGATCCGCGGGCTCAAGGGGCGCGAGCACGATCTCATGCACCTTCGCATCGGTCTGCCGGATGGCCTGGAGCGTACGCATGAGGGGATGCGATGGACCGACCTCGTTGTCCCGATAAGCCCCCACCAGCAGCAGGTACCGCACTTCCGGGTGTGTAATCAAGTGTTCGAGCAGATCGAGCGTCCCGCCATCCAGCCATTGCAAATCGTCAAGGAACAGCGCGAGTGGGTGCTTCTTATCCGCAAATACGCTGAGGAAACGCCGGAATGTCATCTGTAGGCGGCTCTTGGCATCCTGCGGCGGCAAGTCCGCGACCGCCGGCTGCTTTCCGATGACGAGCTCGAGCTCGGGAACGAGGTTCACGATGAGCTGAGCGTTCGAGCCGAGCGCCTCGCTAAAGGATTCACGCCACCGAGCGAGATCCACCTCGCGCTGGCTCAGGAGTGAGCGCACCAGACTCTGGAAGGCTTGGGCCAGCGTGACGTACGGAATGTCGCGTTTGTATTGGTCGAATTTGCCGGACGCATAGAGACCGCGCGGTTGAACCAGCACCTTGTGCAGCTCGTTCACCACCGAGGATTTACCTATTCCCGAAAATCCTGAGACAAGCACGAGCTCCGGTGTGCCTTGGGACACGACCCGATTGAAGCAAGCAAGCAGGGTTTCGATCTCGCGCTCGCGCCCGTACAGCTGCTCCGGGATCAGCAACCGGTCTGATGCGTCGTGCGTACCCAGTGGAAACGGGTCGATACGGCCCTTCGACTCCCATTCCGCGAGGCATTGCCGCAGATCGGCCTCGACGCCGGCGGCGGTCTGGTAGCGCTCCTCGGCTGTCTTGGCGAGAAGCTTCATCGTGATCAATGATAGCGCCCGGGGAGTCTTCACGGCCGTCACCTCGGGCGGTACAGGCTGCCTGGCAATATGGCAGTGCACCCACTCAAGCGGATCGGTGGCGCGGAACGGCAGTGTGCCCGTGAGCATCTCATAGAACGTGATGCCGAGTGAGTACAGATCGCTTCGCGCATCGATCGAACGGTTCATCCGCCCAGTTTGCTCGGGCGCCATGTAGGCGAGGGTGCCGGCGATCTCGTCGGGCGGGTTTGGGTCGGGGCGCTCGCGCGGCAGACGCGAAGCGATGCCGAAGCCGGTGAGCCAAACACTACCGCTCGCCACGTCGACCAGGACATTCGCCGGCTTGATGTCCTTATGAAAGAATCCGCGCGCGTGCACTTGGCGCAACGCCCACGCGAGAGAAATCCCGATGCGCAGAAACTCCGTTATTTCCAGTGGCTTGCCGAGCAGCCGATCGAGGACCGCACCCCCAGGGTCCTCCAGCACCAGCGCCAGACGGTTGCGGTGGCGGGAAAGTGCGATTGGGTTCACCGCCCAGGCGGGATCGAGATCGGCCCTGAGCGTGTATTCATGTTCCAGTCGATTGAGGCACGCGAGCGAGGTATTCTCCGCCGTGAGCAGCAGGATCGGCGGCAGTCCCCTGCCGGAACCTCGATACAGCGTCAAATCGCCGGCTCGCAGCGGTGAAAATCCGTAACTGGACAGATTCGTCACGAGTCATTCTCCCGGCACTCGTTCCGTTCCCGCAGTAGAACCTCCTCAGCCGAATGTGAGTTGACGGCGGCTAGGACCCGCAAATCGATAGTATCGCAACCCAAAGGCAAGGTCTCGGGCCGAGTGCGCGCGACCGTACGTTAGCGCACTGCATCATTCAGCGGACAATCGAGCCTCGGTCAAAACGCTTCATCTTGACGACAGGGCAATTCGGGGTGCCCAATTCGAAGCGGGGATCGCAGGACATGACACTCTGTCACAAGCCTTTCACAAAGGGCGCAGTCGGGTGCGCCGCGACGGTCGCTTCAGTACTTTCCGCCGCGCACGCATGGGCAACCGACGCAGCGGCTCCGGGGATGTCAGCCGACGGGTCGACCATCGCACTGGAGGAAATCATCGTTACCGCGCAGAGACGCGAGGAACCTCTCGATAACGTGCCGATCAGCGTCACCGCATTCTCTCAGAGAACCATGGATGATTTGCATATCGAGAATCTCTCGGATCTCGCGAGCATCGTGCCCGGGCTGGTGCTGTCAACTCCCGTTGGCGGAATTCAGGACCTTCACGATGTGGCGATTCGCGGCATCTTCAGCGGCGGCAACTCACCGACGACCCAATTCTATATCGACGAAACACCCGTCGCGATCCGAACGCTTCCCGCCGCGGGCCCGGCCTCGAGTCCGTATCCGTTGATCTTCGATCTGGATCGAGTCGAGGTTCTACGCGGACCTCAGGGGACGCTGTTCGGCTCCGGCGCCATGGGCGGGGCGATCCGCTACATCACGCCGCGACCCGGACTGAACGATGAAAGCGGCTACGGGAAGATGGACTTATCGTATACGAATCGTGGTGCGCCGAATTACGAAGCGGGCGTCGCGTACGGCGCTCCGATCGTGAGGGGCACGGCGGGATTCAGAGTGAGTGCCTGGTTTGAATCGCAGGGGGGATTCATCGACAAGGAGGACCCCTACACCGGTGATATATTAAAGCGCAACGCGAACTCGACCGATTCCTACGTCATTCGGCCGGCCTTTACCTGGGCACCCGCCGATGAGCTGACGATTACCCCGGCCTTGTTCATGCAGCATGTCCACTCGGACAACCCGAATTCGTATTGGATCACGGACTTGCCGTATGTCGAAAGCGGCGCGCGCGTGTCCGGAGCGATCGGCGAGCCCTCGAATGACGACTTCAACGTGTGGAGCCTGGCGATCAGGTACAACCTTTCGGGAGCGTCTCTCAAGTCCGATACGTCGTACCTGGATCGAAGATCGGTGGCGATCAACGACTTTACTCACGCATCGGAATTTCTCTACAGCGGCAACGCGTTTGTTCCTGGCCTATCGCCGACCTGGCATGATTACCTCAACGACAACACCTCGACACGTGCGATACAGCAGGAATTCCGACTGTCCTCGCAGGATCCGTCCGCGCGACTCGCCTGGGTGGCCGGGCTCTACTACCGGCATGCCGTACAGGGCGTGGCGCAGTGCCTTCCCGGTACGTTGGATCCGCTAACCGAGGCAATCGCGGCCGAGAACACATTGCAATTTACCGGCTTCCCGAACTACACGGAGCCTGACGGACAAGTCTGCAATGCGTATACGAACTTTCACACCACGGACATCGCGGAAGCGGCATTCGGGGAAATCACCGTCGAACTCGTCCCGCGCCTGAAAGCCAACGTCGGCGTTCGGGTCGAGCACGCAGTGGTCGAGCATCAGAGCCAGATTTCCGCCGGCCCCCTCGACGGCCTCACGTTTGCCAACCAGAATCTGCCGGATCAGGTAGGGAATCCGGTGACCCCAAGATTGGGCCTCATGTACCAATACACCGATGTGGACATGGTCTATGTGAGCGCCGCGAAGGGCTATCGATCGGGCGGCGGCAATGGGGCAACGGCGATTGGCAATCCACTTTGCACGCCCTCGCTGACGGCGCTCGGGCTCTCGACGGTGCCGGCCTCGTACTCCTCCGACAGTCTTTGGAGCTACGAAATCGGGGCGAAGGACATGCTGTTCAATCGCCGGCTCGCGATCGAGGCGAGCGCATTCGTGATCGATTGGAGCAACATCCAGACCTCCGTCAATCTTCCCTCGTGCGCCGAGATGTTCACCACCAATCGTGGTAAAGCCATCAGCCGAGGATTCGACCTCCAAGTGGCGGCGCTCATCACCGACGGGCTGAAATTAGGTGCTTCGGTCGGATACACGGATGCCTATTACCCGGATGCCGCTTTCGGTGCGCCGGTCGGCGCCGTGACTCCGCTGCTCAACGCCGCGGGCGACAAGCTCGCGAACGTTCTTCCGTGGACCGCAGCGGCGAACCTGGAGTATTCGCGTGATCTCAGTTCCCTTTGGGGGAGCGTCCGAGCGTACGTCCGTGTCGACTATCGATGGCTGAGCGCGGCTAATGCGATAAACCCCGCGACCGCCGGCTACGATCCGGAGACCAGCCCGTATCAAAATCAGGCGTATGGCATTCTCAATCTGCGTGTTGGCGTGGTGCACAACGGCTTCGACGCGTCGATCTACGCGAATAACGCGACCAAGTCGGACCCGCTTCTCGGGTACGCCCATGACGTAATCGGCGATCCCATGTTCTACGGCACGGCAATTCGTCCGCTGACCGTCGGATTCACCGGATACTATCGATTCTAGGGACATTCAATCTCTCGCGGTAGGAGAAGGCGCGAGCCGTACGCTACGGATGTAATCTTGGCCATTCTCGTTGAAATTTATATGTAACCCTTCCGATGGAGCATACCTCCAGCAAGCCGGACTCAGGCGCGCGAGACGGTATTACGGGAGGATTCATGAGCACACTGGAAGACGGGCCGCGTGGTTCGGCGGCCACCTCGCCAACGAGGGCCGCGGCCAATGCGGGGTGGCTTCACACGCATGACTATCGAGCGGCTATCGCCAAAGCAGTGGATTGGTTGGGGGATCGCTATCTCTTGGCGAAGCCGATGAGGGCACCCCAGATGCAGCGCAATCGGTACGCGGCTAAATCTTGAGGTCGCCGTCGGATACGAGCAGCTTTCCGAATCGAGGGAGTAATTGTATGGCTCTTACAGTCCAAGGTGTGTCGGTTCCCGACAGCAAGCTCGCGCGAGAGATAACCGAACTGGTCCACGATACGGAATCGCCGCTGCTCTTCAATCACTCCAGCCGCGTTTACTATTTCGGCGCGTTGGCCGGAAGACGCCGCGGTTTGAACTTCGATCCGGAACTTCTGTACGCGGGGGCGATGTTCCACGACATGGGTCTCACCCCACGGTACAGCAGCGCCCAAGAGCGCTTCGAAGTGGACGGCGCAAACGCGGCCCGCGATTTCTTGCGCAGCCACGGCATCCCTCGAGCCGATCTCGACACGGTTTGGACGGCAATAGCGTTGCATACGACGCCCGGCATCCCGCAGCACATGCACCCGGTTGTCGCTTTGGTCACAGCGGGCGTCGAGATGGATGTGCTCGGCCTGACTTATGCCGAGTACGGCGAGGCGGAGCGAAACGCGGTGGTGAAGGCCCATCCACGCAGCGATCATTTCAAAGAAGACATCATCGAGACCTTCTATCAAGGCATCAAGAACAAACCCGATACGACATTCGGCAATGTCAAGGCGGACGTTCTCGCGGACAAGGATCCGACCTTCCAGCGAGGCAATTTTTGCCGTGTGATCCGTGGATCGGCCTGGCCGTCTTAACGTGGAAATGAACCCTCAACCGAGCTCGGCGCCGCCGAGCCTTCCAGGAACCGCACCATGAAACAGAATTCGACCACCTCATCCTTTACTCATGCGACGGGCACGCCGGTAACGGATAATCTCAACATCCAGACCGCAGGACCGCGCGGCCCGGCGCTGCTCCAGGATGTCTGGCTGATCGAGAAGCTCGCGCATTTTGACCGGGAAGTGATCCCTGAGCGGCGCATGCACGCCAAGGGCGCAGGCGCCCACGGAACCTTCACGGTCACGCACGACATCAGTGCCTATACCAAAGCGAAAATTTTCGCGCAGGTCGGCAAGGAAACCCCCATGTTCGCGCGATTTTCAACGGTCGCCGGCGAGCGTGGGGCGGCCGATGCCGAACGCGATATACGAGGATTCGCCTTGAAGTTCTATACCGAGGAGGGCAACTGGGATGTGGTGGGCAACAATACCCCGGTGTTCTTTTTCCGCGATCCGCTGCGCTTTCCCGATCTCAATCACGCGATCAAGCGCGATCCGCGCACCGGCATGCGCAGCGCCGATAATAATTGGGACTTCTGGACCTTGTTGCCCGAGGCGCTCCATCAGGTGACCATCGTCATGAGCGACCGTGGCATTCCGCGCAGCTTCCGGCACATGCATGGTTTCGGCAGCCACACGTTCAGTCTAATTAACGCGAAGGACGAGCGGACCTGGGTCAAATTCCACTTTCGCACCCAGCAGGGCATCGAGAATCTGACCGATGCGGAGGCCGAGGCCTTGATCGGCAAGGACCGCGAGACCCATCAGCGCGACCTGTTCGAAAGCATCGAAGCCGGCCGGTTCCCGCGATGGACCTTGTTCATCCAACTAATGAGCGATGCGCAGGCCAAAGCGTTTCCATTCAACCCGTTCGACTTGACCAAGGTCTGGCCCAAGGCGCAATACCCCTTGATCGAGGTGGGCTTTTTCGAACTGAATCGGAATCCCGAGAACTTCTTCGCCGAGGTTGAGCAGGCCGCATTCTCGCCCGCCAACATCGTTCCCGGCATCAGCTTCTCGCCGGACAAGATGCTGCAGGGGCGCCTGTTCTCCTACGGCGACACCCAGCGCTATCGACTCGGGGTCAACTTCAACCATATCCCCGTGAACGCGCCGAAGTGCCCGTTCCATAGCTATCACCGCGACGGGGCGATGCGCACGGACGGCAATCTCGGGCGCACGCCGACCTACTTCCCGAATAGCCTGGGTGAATGGACCGACCAGCCGCGGCTCAATGAGCCGCCGTTGGCGATCGATGGCGCCGCGGCCCATTGGGATCATCGCATCGACGATGACCACTATCAGCAGCCGGGCGATCTATTCCGCAAAATGAGTCCCACTCAACGGGAGGTTTTGTTCGCCAATACCGCCCGCCAGATCGGGGGAGCCGCCAAACACATCCAGGAACGCCACATCATCAACTGCACCAAAGCCGATCCTGCGTACGGTGCGGGCGTGGCCCGGGCGATCGCGAGCCTCAACGCAAAGGTGCCGGCAGACGACCACGCGGCGGCCGGCCGACAGAGGAATCAGCGTTAGGAGAAACCCGGGTGCGGCGCGCGCCCGAGCAAACTTACGGGCGCGCGCCGGCGATCAGGGGCCTCGGGGGGGCGTTCATTTTGTACGCACCCACTGCAGCAACGCGCGACCCATGGAGGCAAGCACGCCCAATCTGCCGGCGCGCCTCTGCAAGAAAAAGCGCACCATCTCCGCAGACGCATGAGGTCCGCGTTCGTCGGTGTAGGAGCCCTTCGATGATCCTCCCGACCAGGCATGTCCGGCCCCGTGCACGACCCAATGCTCGACCACGGGACGAGCTTTCGAATCACGATAGGTGGTTGCAGTAAATTGCCGGCCGTTTGCGATACCTCGCTCACGGATCGTCTTTTGCAGCGGACCCAAGCGAGGTGCGGCTCGCGCGAGCGCCTGCTCCACGATCGCCAAGCCATTGACCGGTTCGACCGTTGGATCCTCATCTCCATGGAAGACAATGGTGCGAATTGGATCGAGTCCACTAATTGATTCCGTGGTGGGATGCGCCGTGGAACCGGCAGCTATCGGACCTCCTCTGCGCATCGCTGCAAGTGCCGAGGTGACGTTCCGTGCGGCGCGAAATGGCAGGCCCGAATGGACCCCCGCCGCCGAAAAAAGATCGGGGTACGTCGCTCCGAGGATCACCGCCATTGCGGCGCCTGCGGAGAGTCCTGCGATAAATATACGCTCCTCATCAATCGCAAATTCCGTTGCCACTTGCCGCGTGATGCCGGCGATGAGTGCCGGTTCCTCTCCGGCACGGTCCTGGTTCCTTGCATTAAACCAGTTCCAGCATCTCAAGCCGTTGGCGGCGACCGACTGAGCAGGGTAGGCCACCAGAAAGCCTTGTCGATCCGCAAGCTCGTTCATTCCGGTGCCGGTCGCGAAATCATCGGGAGTCTGTGTGCAGCCGTGCAACATGACTATCAACGGGACGGGTGAGCCCCTGTAGTTTGCCGGGATATACACTTTGTAATCGCGGTTGCCGGCATCGCTCGCATAGTTGCGCTCCACAAATCGTGCGGATTCGCCCAGCTTCACCTAGTCGCCCCCCGCGTGATCCGCTGCTCGCTTTATCCGGGTTGCGATCTGATCGACGGCGGTGACAGGGAGCATGTGACCGCCGTCGATCAGATGTAGCGTCGCCTGGGGTAAGGTGGAGGCGAACCGTTGGCCGTGAGTTCTATAATCCAGGATGGGGTCTTGTCGCCCGAAGATGACATCGACGGGAAGCGACAAGGAGGCATAGCGCGGCGTCATGATGGCCAGTTCATCAGCTACCGACACCATGTCCTTGGAGGCGGCAACAAAGCTTGGCGGACGCAGGCCGAGGGTTCCGCCGCTCTCCACATCAAAATTATCCGGTACCAATTCGGGCGCGAACAGGGCGCTCAGTGTCTCTCGATGGGCAAGTTTTCCGAGCGGCGCCATCACGGTCCACGCGATAAGCCATCGCAAACTGGGCGAGTGTATGTTGAGCGCCTTGAAGAGGGGGGGCGGCGCGCGCTCCACTTGGCTCAAGGCGGAAATCAACACGAGTCCCCGCACACTGCTCGGATGATCGAGCGCGAGCGCCAGGGACAGCGCTCCGCCGAGTGAATGTCCGACGAGCAGCGGACGGCCAAGCTCCAGTCTTTGGATAAATCGAGCGAGGATCCTTGCCTGGGGACGTAGCGTCGGATGCCCATCCGAGAGCATGGTTGAGTAGCCGGATCCCGGACGGTCCACGGCGACGACCCGGCAGGTCAAGGCGAGCGCCTCGATCAATCCATGAAAATTGCGCAGATTCCCACCAAGGCCATGCACCAAGACAACGACAGGCCCGGCACCTCGATCTAGATAATGCAGCCGAGCGCCGTCCACATCGATGAAGTGGCCTATCGGCGGAGCCGAAATTCTTGCCTGCCGCGCAGTCAGCGCCGTGAAGAGCACGAGAGCTGCGGTGGCGATAGATGACCCGGCTAGGATTGCGATAGCCATCAGACCCATAGTCGGCACGATAGTGCCCCCTTCCGCACCCGGGAGCAACGTGACGGTCTCTCGCGACCGGTTCTTTAGTCGCGGGGACCGCCGCAAGGCGGCGCCGTCGCGTCGTCGCACAAGCCGGCACTGGAGGCTGTCTGGACGTTACCGAACGCCCCCCCCGGAACGGCAAGGTTAGAGCAACTCGATCGCGTCTCCGATTTGCTTGAGCGCCTCGTTTACACCAGGCGGAACCTCAGCCAGCGCACGCGCAGTGATTCCTTCCCCGCCCGGCGCAGGGTGCGGCAGTGATACCTTCGGCAACTGCTCAAGTTCGGTCGTTATGGCAAGCAGATCAGATTGCGCACTGACCGCATCGACACACCACAAAGGATCCCCAGGGGTCAGCTTCCGCTCGACCGTCTCGATACGCGCAGACAGCGGTTGCTCCGGCCCGAGCGCCAAGCGAGCCAGGCATAAGTGGTCGTGGATCGCCTTCAGGTCCATTGGCTGCCGCTCCTGACGTTGCTCGTTTACGCGCCAGCAGCATGCAGGCGGGAGCGGGGCAGGTCTGTCAGCGGAAGAAGGGGTTTTGCGTCAGTGGGATGGAGCATTTGTTTCGGACTACTCAGCGAATCGGACTCCCCTCGCTATCTCGCCATCGAAGTATTTGCTCGCTCAGCGTATTGAGACTGTTGACGAGAGTATCGCCTTCGGTTTGGAGTCTGAGCGACCCGGGATGTTGATCGTCGGCTACGCTCATGGCGTGAAAGGCATCGCGTAAGTCCGGAACATTGACCGGAGCGGTTCGGCTTCCGAGGAGCGCCGCCTCGAGTCCCAGAAAAGTCATTTGGACGGCACTGACAAATCGCTCGGCGCCGGGTGAGCGAGCAGAGGGGGGGGTGCCCTCCATGTGGGCGGCGTCGATCCCCATGATGGCGTGTGCCAGACGATGGGAGCTGGCGATCATCGAGCGCAACAGATCGATCGTGATTGCCGTGGTGGCCGGTTCGGCAGCAAGCCGCTCAATCGACGCTTCGAGGTTGGAGCGGGCGAGCCTGGCCGCCAATCTCGGCCGGTCGGTACCGCTCGATTGCGGGGAAACGGTTGAGTGTGCGGCGGCGGTGAAATAATCGCGATACGCCGCCAATAGTTTGGCCAGCGCGTCGTCTGCCGGCTCGCGGGTCGGCCAAAGGGCGTAGGCTGATAAAGCCAGGGTGCCCCCGATGAGCGTAGCGGCCAGCCGCTCCGGCACGACCTCATGCGGCGCGGCGCCGCTCAACCCGAGCATCAACACGATCGCGGCCGTGACGCACAGCGCCAAAAAGAAATAGTTGGCATGGCCGAACCGCCGTAGAAAAAAGACACATAGGCCAATCGCCATGGCCTGAACGGCAAAAATCGGCGGCAGGCAATAAAACAGGGCGGTTGCGCCCAGCAGTCCGACGACAGTGCCGGCGATTCGTTGCAGGCCGCGACTGAAGGTCGCGGCGAAATCCGGGCGCAGCACGAGGATGACCGTCATCGGTATCCAGTAGGAATGCCGCCAGCCGGTCGCCGCCGCAAGTAAACCGGCAACGCTCAAACAGAGGGAAAGTCTCAGTGCATGACGGAACACCGTGGACCGGAAGTTCAAATTGGCGTGAAACGTTGTGGCGAAAGAGTCTCCCTCTGCGCTCGAGCGTTGCGGGGTAGGGAGCGACACGGACGCAAGCTCCACCTCTAGGCCCGCGACCAAACTCTGCGCCGCTCTCAGTTGGCCGGCGAGCGCATCCATCTGATGCAGAACATATTTCATCGCCCTGCCTGCAGGCGAGGAACCTTTGTTGCCGGCCGCGAGGCGCCATGCATCGATCGACTCACTCAGTATCACACGCTGAGAGAGCCGAGGCTCCTGCGCCACGTCACCGGCAAGAGAGTTGCCGATCTCCGTGAGCGCGTGCCCGGCCGAATGCAGGAAGCGGGCAAGGGTCGCCTCTGCGTCGCCGCCGGGCGCTTCAGCGGCGATCTCCGTATGCATCCGCAGCAACGTGATCAAGCATAATCTCGCGCGTTCGGCCTGGTTCAGGAGCGATTGGTACCGCAGGTTCTCCTCATCCGCATCGTGCGGCGAGGAGCGCAGAAATTGATGAACTTGCGAGGCACGCGCGGTCACCGGCGGCGATTCGCCCGCCCTAATGGGTTCGGTGACGATGCGCCCGAGATCTCGATATAGCAATGCCAGCGCCTGTCGCTCCGGCTCGTATCTGCGTACCGGCCAGAGCGCAACCGACAGGGCGACTTGCAGAAGGCCGCCCATCAGCGCCAGCAAGGTCGCGTCGAGCAAGCTCCTCGAGGAAAATGGTTGGCCGGAGAATATCGTGAACATCACCAGGCTCACGCTCCCCACTTCCATGGCCGTCTTGCCGTACGCGGCAGCCATGCCCACGATGAATGCGAGCAGCGCCGCCAGGACGGCGGTGCCCGCGTGGACTTGTGCCGATAGCCCGCCGAGGAGACCGGCGAGCGCAATCGTGACGCCGGCGGCGATCATCCGAAGGGCTCGCCTACGGTAAGGATCGCTTGCATCGGAGTAGGACACGAAAAGTGCCCCGCAGCCCGCAGCGGGACCGCCGAACGGGGTGGCGGCGGCGGCGCCGAGAGTGAGCGACAACACCATGACGACGGAATTGCGCAGGGAGGTGCGAAGGGGAACCATCGCGCCGTGATCAAAGGAGGTGAGGATCCTCCAAAATGCGCGCCCGCTGCTATGCGCCCCAGAGGGTGGGGGGCGGTCGGTAGGTTTGCCTGGCCGCGGCGGCTCGGGCGTCGAGTCGTTCACGCATTGCCCTCCAGCGCAGCCATTTAAGGCAAGTTGGCCGCAGAAGCAAGCCATGGAGTCGGAACTTACGCAGCCTCGAGATTGATCGACCCAGACGGATCAAAGCATCGCGGCCGAGAGATCCTAAGCGTCACGCCGAAACTCGCCTGCCACTTCATGCTGGCTTTCGGGTGCGGGATCCCGACGCCGCACGCGAGCAAAGGCTCTAATAAATGACGTATATATCAATAGCATATGGATAATATCTAACATACAATATCAATATTGGTGTTGGACCAATTCCGACGAGGGAAGCAGGCGGCCTAAGCGCGGTGCAGTGGGCCGCCAGGTTCTTGACTCGCGAAATTCCCGACGCCCCTATTCACCACGTGCTCAGGAAGAACGTAATGAGCGCCGCTGCGGCAAAGGCAAGAAATTGCCGGGTCTTCATGAGTCTCTCCGCGTATACACTTGTCGATCCAATATCGATCAGGCGGAGGTAAAGCGCCGTTAGCGCGGAGTAAATTAGAGCAAAGGCTGTATACCCGCCGAGTCAGGCAGGCAGGCAGATCTCGACGGCAAGCCCGCCTGACGCTCGATTGCATGCGCTAACGCGACCGCCGTGCGATTGGATCACCGCCTGGGTGATGGCGAGCCCAAGTCCATGGCCCGAAGCGGTCTCGTCCGATTGGCCGCGGAAGAAGGGTTCGAAAATAGACGCAAGCTCGGCGGTCCGTACACCCGGACCCTCGTCGGCGATCATCAGCCGGATCTCGCGCTGCGATCCATCGTATTCGCCGACGATGTGGACCTGACCGCCGCTGGGCGTATATCGGGCAGAATTGCGCACCACGTTCTCGAACGCTCGATGCAGCAACTCGGCGTTGCCGGTGACTCTGGCGAATCGGAGCGGCTCTATACGGACATCGAACGCAACCGGTGCCGCCCTGGCTTTGAGCTCGAACGTCGCATCTGACACCACATCGCCGAGGACTTCGGCTACATTCACACTCTCCCTCTGCCGAATGGCGATACCCGACTCCAAGCGCGAGAGCGTGAGTAGCTCATCGACCAAGTTTTCCATGCGATTGGATTCTCGCTCGACGCGATCGATCGAAACGTCGATGTAATTGCGGTTTTGCCGGACCAACCCGACGGCGGCTTGCAAGCGCGCAAGCGGCGAGCGCATTTCGTGCGAGACGTGATGGAGCAGTCGCCGTTGCCCATGTATCAGCGACTTCAGGCGCGCGGCCATGATATCGAAATCGCGTCCAAGGTCAGCCAGCTCATCGCGTCTGCGCGCGACGTGGCCCGCGATGCGGATTTCGAGGTCTCCGTGGGCGGCCGCCTTCAACGCGCGGCGCAGAGCGCGGATCGGCTTCGATACATACCACGCGAGCAAGGAGGCAACTCCCAGACTCGCAAATACGCCGCCCGCCATCACTTGCACCGGAGGTCTCGGCAAGTGCACGCCATGGCGAAGCCAGAATGCCATCGCACATGCCGTGCTCACCAGCTGCGCCAGCATAAAGAAAAGAAGGAACTTCCAGAATAGGCGGCTCATGCTTCACTGCGTAAGCAGCTGATAACCTTCCCGCATCACGGTCTGTATCCACGAGCGGCCATCCGGCATGGCCCCTAGCTTGCGGCGAATACTGCTCACATGCACGTCGATACTACGGTCAAAGCGGGAAAGAGGCCTGCCCAAAGCCTGCTCGGACAAAATGCTCTTGCTCACCGGCTCACCTGCATGGCGCGCCAGCACCTCGAGCAGATTGAACTCGGCGCCGGTAAGAGCAAGCGATTTGCCAGAGCATTCGGCTCGTCTCTGGCGTGGAAAAACTTTTAGTTGTCCGGAGCCGACCACTTCAGATGCCGTTTCGATACCTTCCAGGATTCGGGTACGACGCAGAATTGCGCGGATGCGCGCAACCAGTTCGCGAGGCGTGCAGGGTTTCGCCACATAGTCGTCGGCGCCGAGCTCCAAGCCGACTATGCAGTCGGTATCCTCTCCCTTCGCCGTAAGCATAACCACCGGGATCAGGCTGCTCATGCGGATTCGCCTCAATGCATCGATCCCGCTCATGTGCGGCATCATCACGTCGAGGACCGCCACGTCGTAGTCACCGGACAGCGCCGCTCTGACACCGGTCGCCGCAACGTTTATGGTGGTGGCCGCAAATGCTTCTCCTTCCATGTAGCTCTTTAGCATCTCGATTAGTTCGACATCGTCGTCGATGAGAAGAATCCTCGCGCCGGTCGCTCGCGCCGATCCGTCGGGTGCACTGGCCGGCGTATGGCCGATGGGTGCAGTTGCGTTAGCGGGGAACCGATCCTTCACGATTTCACGGACTTTGGTCCGGCTGTTGCGTCGCTCCCACCGGGTCCGGGCCATACGCTCGTCTCGTATTCCGATCGAGCGCCAGCGGATGAATCACGAGATGCGATACGACATTGATTCCCGTGCCGGCGAATAGCGTCGGTAGTATGTAGAGTGCGACGGTCAATTCAGAGTCGAATACGAACCTGTCGAAGATCGACCCCGACACCCTCGACAAACTCGCCAACATTCTCAGTAGAAACACATCTACGCCGGCAAGAACAATGAGAGTGAGACCAAATATCAGCGCTCGTGTACGGGAGAGGGGCCGACGCGACCACAAGGCTCGATAGATGAGCGCCGCAATGAGTGCCGACACCAAAACGAGGACGACGAACTCGCCCTCGATGAATGTGGATTGACGCGATAGGTGCATTAGTCACAGCTCCGTGGCCGGTGGAGTACTCGATAATCAAGTTAAGCGAATTTGACTCCATCGTTCCCATCGGGTTCCACGGATGAACAAGTCTCTCCGGAAGACCATGAGGTAAAGAAATGAAAAGGAGGGCGCTTATCTCGGCGGGGCGCCGAAGCCTCCGACTTTCAGCGTTCGGCTTTGCTGCTACCCAGGGTTGCGCCGGCCAAAGTGACGATCCGCAACCAGAGACATGATCTCGAACATGATGCTCGCGCCCACCAGGGCGGTATTGCCGGTTTGATCGTAGGGCGGAGCTACCTCGACCACATCGCCGCCGATCAGATTCAGGCCGCGCAATCCGTGCAGGAGGCTGACGGCCTCGCGGGTGGTAATTCCGCCAATCTCCGGCGTGCCGGTGCCGGGCGCATACACCGGATCCAGCCCGTCGACATCGAATGAAATGTAAGTGGGTCCATCGCCGACCACTCTTCGGGCTTCCGCGATGACGCGCTCGACGCCCAAGGTCGCGAACTCCTCGATGAAGATCACGCGCATGCCGTGATCCTTCGAGAACTCGATGCCGTCGAGCGTGTTTTGGCTGCCGCGGATGCCTATCTGGATCGTGCGCTTCGGATCCAGCAGGCCATCCTGGACGGCCAAACGAAACGGTGCACCGTGGGTGAACTTCGATCCGCCGAATTCCGCCCAGGTATCGGTATGGGCGTCGACGTGCACCATGCCGATCGGCGCGTCGGCGGCGATCGCCTTGAAGATGGGGTAGGTGATGGAGTGGTCGCCGCCGGCGCTTATGGGAAGTACGCCTGCCTGCTTGATCTTGCGATAGAAGGCCTCGATCTCGACCACTTGTCGTTCGAGATCATAGCGATGCTCCAAATGCACATCACCGAGATCGGCGATCCGGCAAAGTTCGTACGGTGCGATGCCGAGCCCCAAATTGAAGGTCCGCATGAGGCTCGAGGCATTGCGGATTTCGCGCGGGCCATGACGCGCGCCCGGTCGGTTGGTCACGCCCAAGTCCGTGGGTACGCCGATCAATCCGATGTCGACATTCTCCATCGCGGTGGCGAGGGGGGCTCGCATGAAGGTTGCGAGTTCGGTGTAGCGCGGCTCCTTCATCGGGTCATAGGGCGCTGCCGTGGCGAGATCGTGTTTAACGTAGCTCTTGTCCTTCATGATCATGTCCTTCGTGTTCAACCCGTGACGGGCTCGATTTCTCGGCGGTTGGGCGTCAAGCTCACGAGCACATACGCGACGACGCTGCCGGCGAGGCCCGCGTAGATCGGGAAGTCCGAGTTCAGGCCGCGCAGCGCGAGCATGACCACGACGAGCACGCTACCCACTGCGATCGAGGCGAGCGCGGCGCGCGCGGTCCCGCGCTTCCACAGCATGGCGCCGACGATGGGCACGAGCAGTCCGCCCACCAGCAAGTCATAGGCCACCGTGATGGCGGCAATCACGTCGTGCATGACGCAGGCCATCCAGGTCATGGCCACAC
>Ga0187863_10000364_pt1 | contig 39105 bp, 30 predicted proteins | sample June2016WEW_11_1_FD_132975 | JGI IMG/M metagenome (GOLD analysis project Ga0187863, IMG submission 132975) | Peatland microbial communities from SPRUCE experiment site at the Marcell Experimental Forest, Minnesota, USA - June2016WEW_11_10 | ecosystem: Environmental > Terrestrial > Soil >...
CGCGGCCCGCTCATGAACTGTCCCCCTTTGCACGTGAGTCCCCCGCAGCCAGCGCGGAACTCACGGCATGGGGGATGCGGACGGTTCCTTGACTCTTCCGAGCTTATGCGGGACACCCCGGTGGGGCACGTCCGCTCGGCGCAGGTCAGCGTGGAACTGGAGTGTGCCACGTCACCCCGGGCAGGCGCCACGGGCCGATCCGGCGCGGCACCCCGCAGCGGTCTGGCCGGATCGCTCGCGCCCGTCGGCCGCGCGTGACCTGGAAGCTTTACCCGAGCGTGGGAGTCATCGCCGGACCGCGCCGGTGATCAGGAACCGCCGGCGCCGGGGACCAGCCGATCCGGTGAGACTTTTCTGGCTCCTGTCTCGATAGCTGAGACGCGCCGCGGCCGGGACGAAACAGGACAACGTGATCCGGGATAGGTCCGGCCGCCGGCGGACCTATCCCGGCCCGCCCGCGTTCCCGGCCGCCCCTCGCGCCGCTTCCTTCCACCGCCCCCACCCGCTTCCCGGCCAGAGCCCCCGCCGGCCGGCCCAGGCGCGCGCTACCGTCGGGGGGTGGCAGATCGCGCGGTTGAGGTGCTGGTGATCGGGGCGGGCGTCGCGGGGCTGACCACCGGGGTGTGCCTGGCGGAAGCGGGGCTGGCCGTGACCATCCAGGCCGACCGGCTGCCGCAGCAGACCACGTCGGCCGTGGCCGGCGCCATCTGGGGACGGCACCTGGTCGAGGACAGCGACCGGGTGACCCGCTGGTGCGCCGAGGCCCTGGACGTGCTCACCGCGCTGGCCGCCGAGCCCGGCACCGGAATCCGATTGGTCGCGGGGATGGACGCCGCGCGGACCGCATACCCCCGCCCGGACTGGGCCGCGCCGCTGCCCGGCCTGAGACCGTGCGACCCGGCGGCGCTCCCGGCCGGCTTCTCGGCGGGCTGGCGGTACACCGCGCCGGTGGTGTCCATGCCCCTCTACCTGGACTACCTGGCCGGGCGGCTGCGCCGGGCGGGCGGGCAGCTCACGGCCGCGCCGCTGGACTCACTGTCCCAGGCCGTCCGGCAGACCACCACGCCGGTGATCGTGAACTGCACAGGGGCCGGGGCCCGCGACTTCGTGCCCGACCCGTCGGTGAGCCCGGTCCGCGGCCAGGTCGTGATCGCCGAGAACCCAGGTATCACCGAGTTCTTCATCGGGGGCGGCGACGAGACCCACGAGCTGACCTACGTGTTCCCGCACGCCAGCCGGGTGGTGCTGGGCGGCGACGAGATCCCGGGTGACTGGTCACTGGACCCCCGGCCCGCAACCGCGCAGCGGATCCTGGCCGACTGTGCGGCCGTCGACCCGCGGCTGGGCACCGTCCGGATCCTGGAGCACCGCGTGGGCCTGCGGCCGGCCCGGCCGCGGGTGCGGCTGGAGGCCGAGACCGCCCCGGGCGACGGCGACGGGCGGCTCCTGGTCCACAACTACGGCCACGGAGGCGCCGGCGTGACGCTGTCCTGGGGCTGCGCCCGCGAGGCCGCGCGGCTCGTCACGTCCTTCCGCTGACCTGTCCCTCAGACCAGCCCTCCTCTGGGCGTCCCTCTGACCAGCCCTCCTCCGACCGGACGCGGACAGGCTGTCGAGGATCGCCTGCTGCACCGGGGGCGGTGTCTCCCCCGGTGCAGCCGCCAGCGCGTACTGGCCGTGCAGTGCCACGCCGGGCTGGGCGATCATCCGCGGGAACCGGCCCCGGTGCGGCCAGGACGCCGCGTGGACCAGGAACGGGTGGCACAGGAACACATCACCGGCCCGGCCGGCAGCCAGGACGGTGGGCCGGCCGGCGCTGGCCCGCGCGGCCTGCTGCGCGGCGGGCAGCCACTCCATGCCCTCGTCCCCGGCCGGGGCGAGGATCGGCGGGACGTCGCGGTGCGAGCCCGGCCGCAGCCGGGTCGGTGCGCCGTCCGGCTCCACGTCGGTCAGCAGGTAGAGCGCGAGCAGCCCGCGGGCGCGGGAGCCGGCGCTGACCCGCCACTGCCCGGCCGCCTCGTAGCTGGCCTCGATGTGCCAGCCCGCGTCGCCCGGGTCAGCCTCGCTGGGGAACCGGACCGGGATGGTGCCGCCCAGCCCTTCCCGCCGCCACCAGCGGCCGGGCCCGATCAGCTGGTCACAGGCCTCCTGAACCACCGGCCTGGTTCCCGCCTCGGCGAACGGGCCGCCCTCTGGGCATGGGATCCGCACCACCGGGGCGGTCCACGTCGTGGGGTCATCGCGCCGGACACCGTGGCCGTCCAGGCCGGCCCAGATCATGTCCTGGCAGGCCGCGATGACCGGGGCCGGGACCGCGCCGCGGACGGCGACGTAGCCGTCGGCCAGAAACCCGCCGATCTCGTCCTCGCTGAGCACGGCTACAGGCTGGCACGCCCGCCGCCGCACCCGCCACTTCAATAACGATTTGACCGGCGTCGGACCCCATTGGTACCTTACTCAAGTAATGAACCACTGAACTGAGTTACTGACCGACCGGAGGCGTGGTGCCGGCGCTGGACGATGGGACGCCGCTGTTCGTGCAGATCGCCGAGCAGCTGGCCGACGACATCGTCGACGGCGTGCTCGCCGAGGGTGCCCGGGTGCCGTCCACCAACGAGCTGGCCGCGTTCTACCGCATCAACCCGGCCACCGCAGCGAAGGGGATCAACCTGCTGGTGGACGAGGGGGTACTGGAGAAGCGCCGCGGCATCGGGATGTTCGTCGCCGCGGGCGCGCAGGAACAGCTGCGGGCCGGCCGCCGGAAGCAGTTCGCCGAGCAGTATGTGGACCCGATGCTGGCCGAGGCTAACCGGCTGGGCATCGACAACGACACGCTGGTCTCCCTGATCCGGGGACCCGGCTGGCACAACGGAGGCAGCAGGCCATGATCCCGACGATCTCCGCGACGGCGCTCGGCCGCCGCTACCGCGAACAGATCGCGCTCGACGACGTCTCGCTCACGGTCGAGCCAGGCACCGTGACTGGCCTGCTGGGCCGCAACGGTGCGGGCAAGACCACACTGATGCGCATCATCACCGGGCTGGAGTTCCCCACCGCCGGTGACCTCCGGGTGTTCGGGCAGGTCCCGGCCGAGAACGACGAGGTGCTGCGCCGCATGGTGTTCGTGCGCGAGGACCAGGCCTACCCGGACCTCCGCGTGGAGCACGCCATCCGGGTCGCCTCGTGGTTCTACCCGAACTGGAACGCGGACCTGGCCCGGCAGCTGATCGAGGACTTCGACCTGCCGCCGCGGCGGCGGATCAAGCGGCTGTCGCGCGGGATGCGGTCCGCGGTCGGGATCGTCATCGGGCTGGCGGCCCGCGCCGAGCTGACCCTGTTCGACGAGCCGTACGCCGGCCTCGACGCGGTCGCGCGCCAGCTCTTCTACGACCGGCTGCTGGCGGAGTTCGCCGAGCATCCGAGGACCGTGGTGCTGTCCACCCACCTCATCGACGAGGTGGCGGACCTGCTCGAGCACGTGGTGATGCTCGACCACGGGCGGGTGGTACTGGACGCGCCCGCCGACGACGTCCGCGGCACGGGCATGACCGTGAGCGGCCCGGCCACGGCCGTGGAGGAGTTCGTGGCCGGGCACACGGTCTGGCGCCGGCAGCGGCTCGGCGCGCGGGGCTCGGTCACGATCGCCGATCCCCTCGACTTCGCCGCGCAGTCCCGGGCCCGCGCGCTGCACCTGACCCTGGAACCCCTGTCCCTGCAGCAACTGCTGGTCCACGCGGCCGGCCATTCCGCTGACGAGAAGGTGAGCGCATGAACACGCTGGTGAACGTGGCCCGCTACCACCCGGTGGACCGGGTGACCTACCTGGCGCTGCCGTGGGGGATCATGACGTTCAGCTTCCTGGTGAACGTGGTCATCGCCTCGCTGGCACCGCCTACCCCTCATGGTTCCTACACCGGAGGGCTGGTGACGATCTACGTCTTCCTGCTCATCTGCGGTGCGCTGAGCATGACGCGGGCGCTGCCGTTTGGGCTGATGCTCGGCGTCAGCCGCCGCACCTACTATCTCGGCACCGCGCTGCTCGTGGCGGTCCTGGGCACGGTCTACGGCCTGGGGCTGACCGTCCTGCAGGTGGTGGAGCGTGCCACCGGCGGGTGGGGTCTCCGGCTGCACTTCTTCAGGATTCCGTGGATCATGGACGGTCCGTGGTACGAGACGTGGCTGACGTCGTTCGTGCTGCTGGTGCTGTTCTTCCTGTACGGCATGTGGTACGGGTTGGTGTTCCGGCGCTGGAGCGTGCCCGGGCTGGTCGCGTTCATCGCCGCCCAGATAGTCGTGGCGCTCCTGGTCGTGGTGGCCGTGTCGGCGACCCACAGCTGGTCCGGGGTCGGGCACTTCTTCACCACGGTGACGGCGCTGGCGCTGACCGGCGTGCTGGCCGTGGTGGCCGTGGCCATGGGGCTCGGCGGGCTCACCACCATCCGCCGGGTCACCGTCTGACGATGAGCCGGCTGGTCACGGGCCGACTGACCAGGGAGCCCGTGACCACGGGCCGCTAGAAGCCGGGGAAGACGGCGCGGAGCCGGTCCAGCTCGATGCCCTCAGCCGTGTACTCCGGGGTGTGGCCGGGGTCGAGCCGCCCGTAGAACAGCCGCAACAGCGCCTCGGCCGGCAGCGTGATCTCACCGTCGACGGCTGAGCCGTCCGCCCACGGCGACAACGTCACCGACTCCCCCACGTCGAGCAGGTAGTCACCGTCGGGCTCGGTGGTGCGCAGCCGGACGCGGAAGGAATCACCGGCCGGCTTCGCTACGAACTGGAACAGCTGGGTGACCTGCTCCATGACCGGGAGGATCGCGTCCTCCGCCACGGTCGCGCCCGGGTCGACGCTCGCGGCCACGTCCCAGACGTGGATGGCGTGCTCGCTGAGGCGCAGCCGGACCAGCCCGGCCGCGTCAAGCTGGCGGCCGAAGAAGTCGAGCCCGATGGAAGCCAGCTCGTCGTCGCTGAGCGCCTCGAGCCGGCGAACGTGCTCGGCGTCCCAGGTCAGGCTGTCGGCGGCCTGCATCTCCGGGGCGCGGTTGTTCCACGCGTCCCAGATCGCCGGGAACGCACTCTGGTCCAGCTGGCCGCGCCCGCCCAGCGCGGCGGCCAGGCTGACGGTGGCGATCTCCGCGCCGCTACCGAGGTGGGAGAGGACCTGGGCGATGGTCCAGTCCGTGTCGTAGGACTGGGCGCGCAGGTGGTCCGGGGTGAGCGGCCGCACCAGCCCGTCGAGCCGCTCATGCGAGTTGCGCAGCACGCCGATCAGTGCGCGAGGGTCAGTGGGCATGGCTAGCTCCCGTGCGGATGAGGTCTACCGGACGGCACAGCCTACCGGGGGGCCTGCGGCCCTGCCCGCCCGGCCGGCCGGTCCGCCCGCGGACCGATCGATCTCACCGGCCTGGCGGGCTCACCACCGCGGCCCCCAGGGTCCTAGGCTGAGCGGAATGAAGATTGGTTTCGGTGCCCCGGTCTCGGGAGTGTGGGCTACCCCGGAGAACCTCGCCTCGTTCGCGGCCAGCGCGGAAGCCGCCGGCTACGCCTCGCTCTGGACGTTCCAGCGGCTGATGGTGCCCGAAGGCTCGGCCATGGAGCCCGTCTACCACAGCGTGCTCGACCCGATGGTGGCCCTCGGGTACCTGTCCGCGGTGACGCGGCGGATCCGGCTCGGCGTCGCGGTGGTGAACATGCCGTACCTCGCCCCGGGCTACCTGGCCAAGATGGCCGCCACCGCGGACGTGCTGTCTCGCGGCCGGCTCGACCTGGGGCTCGGCATCGGCTGGCTGCCGGAGGAGTTCGTCGTGGCAGGGGGCATCATGGCCCGCCGCGGGGTGCGCACCGACGAGTACATCGAGGTCATGCGGCGGATCTGGGCTGAAGGGCCGGCCGAGTTCCACGGACGGGACTACGACCTGCCCGCGGGCTGGTTCGCGCCCAGGCCGGTGCAGCGGCCTGGGCCGCCGATCCTGCTCGGGGGGATCGCCCGGGCGGCCCTGGAGCGGGCCGGGCGGCTGGCGGACGGCTGGGTCACCTCCAGCCGGACCGACCTGTCCCGGATCAGCGAGGGGATCAGCGTGGTCCGGGGGGCAGCCGAGGAAGCGGGCCGTGACCCGGACTCGATCAGGATCGTCTGCCGCGGCGTGCTCCGCGTGGGCGCGCCGGGGACCGTGCCCGAGGGCGGCGGGCGGGTGCTGCTGTCCGGCAGCTACGCCGACATCCGCCGCGACGTGGAGTGGCTCGCCGAGCGCGGGGTGACCGAGATCTTCTACGACCTGAACTGGGATCCGCTGATCGGGGCGCCTGACGCGGACCCGGTGGGGGCGGTCGCGCGGGCGGAGGAGATCCTCACCGAGCTCGCTCCCGGCGGCCAGCCCGACATGTGATCTCGCCCGTCAGCCCAGCCGCACGCGTGCCCCAGCCCATCGGGGCCCAGCTACCGGTCGGCCGGCTCCAGCCCGGCTGCCGCGGCGATGGCCGCGGCCTCGCCCCGGCTGGCTGCGCTCAGCTTGGTCAGGATGTTGGACACGTGCACGCTGGCCGTCTTGGGCGCGATGAACAGCGAGGCCGCGATCTCCCGGTTGCTCCGGCCCGCCACCAGCAAGCGCAGCACCTCGCGTTCCCGGCTGGTCAGCCCGGCCAGCACGTCGCCGGCACCGCCTCCCGGCCCAGTGCCTGAGCGGCTCCCCGGGCCGCCGCCCACGCCGTAGCCCGGCCCGCCATTTCCCGCTCGCCGGGCGAACCGGGCCCGGCGCCCCAGATCGCGAAGCGAGGACGCCAGCGGGCCGGCGCCCAGCTCGTCGGCCGCGGCCAGCGCGAGCGACCACTCTCGCTCCGCGTCGGCCCGCCGTCCCGCCTCGGCCAGGGCCTCTGCGAGCCGCCAGCGGGACCGGGCCGTCTCGTAGCTGAACGCGGGCCCGAACTCGTCCACCACGGCCTGCCAGGCCTGCGGGTCGTTGCGGCCCTGGACCCGGGCCCATTCCGCCTCGGCCCGGGCCAGCCAGCCGCGGCCGTCCACGCCCAGGACGAACTTCGGCCGGCGCGGGAACTGCGCCCCCTCCCGGGCGGCGTCGATGAGCACCTGGGCCACGGCTACCTCGGCCGCGGCGGACTCCTCGTCCCCGGCGGCCCGGGCCCGCCGGGCCCGCTCGCCGCGGGCGGCCAGGCCCACGGCGGCGACCCGGATGGCGGGCGGCCCGTAGCCGCCCTCGACGTCCAGCTCGGCCAGGGTGGCCGCCACCTCGGCCAGCGCGGTCGCGGCGTCACCGCGCCACAGCGCGTGCTCGGCCAGCAGGCCGCGGGCGATATAGGCGCCGAAGCTGTCGCCCGGCCAGAACGGCTCCAGCCAGGCCCGCCGCTCCGCGACCCTGGGGCTGCCCCGGGCCACGTCCAGGAACAGGGCCATGGCCGACAGGCGGGCCTCGGCCATGGTCGTGACCCGGACGCCGAACCCGTCCGCCAGCTCCTGCGCGTGATCCCAGCAGCCGTCCGCGTAGTGCGCTAGGTAATGCAGGTACTGCAGGTCGAGGCCGTACGGGGCCAGGCCGAGCCCGGCGGCGTCCGCCCGTTCCGTGCCCTGGTGCGCGGTCGCGGCCGACCCGGCCAGGTCACCGCTCTCCAGCTGGGACCGGGCGACCTCGAACGCCGCCCGGAGCTCGACGCCGAGCATCGAGTGGGCCCGGGCTTCCTGGTAGGCCTGGGCGAACAGGTCCAGGGCCTGCGCCGGCTCGCCCTGGCGCTCGGCCAGCATGCCCAGGGTCACCAGGGCGTCGGCTTCCACCCAGGGGGCGTCGGCCGCGCGGGCGGCCGCCCGGGCCTGCTGCGCCCGGCGCGCGGCCGCCTCCTCGTCACCGGCGTACATCAGCGTCTGCGCGTGGGTGGCCAGGGCCCGGGCACCTTCGGGGCGCGGCGGGTCGGCCGGGAGCAGGTGCACCGCGGCCCGCGCGGCCGTCTCGGCGTCGGCCGGCGCTCCCAGCTCGAGCAGGTAGTACGCGAGGCGCTCGTGCACCCGGCAGGCCAGCACCGGGTCGGTGTCCTCACGCAGGAAGCCGCGGATGCGGCGCAGCTGCTGCACGGCCCGGGCGATGTCGCCGCTGGACGCGGCGCAGTTCGCGGAGCAGAAAGCCAGGTGGTCCCGGTCCTGCCCGGCCAGCCGCTCCGGCTCGCCGACCCGCTCCCACAGGGCGAGCGCGGCGTCGTAGTGCCGGTGCGCCTCGGCCGGGGCGGCCAGCCGCTCGGACTCTTGCCCGGCCCGGACCGACGCGGCGAACGCCCCCGCGATGTCGTGGCTGGCCAGGCAGTGGTGGGCCAGCTCGGCGGCGGACCCCGGCACGGCGGCGAGCCGGCCGGGGTCGGCCAGCAGCTCGGCGAACCGGGCGTGCAACCGGGTCCGTTCGCCGGGCAGCAGATCGGTGTAGAGCGCCTCCCGGATCAGCGCGTGCCGGAACACGTAGCCGTCCGCGCCGCCCGGCACCAGCAGCTGCTGGGCCACGCAGTCCCGGATTGCGTCCTCGTACTCCGGCCCGTCCAGCCCGGAGGCTGCCTGGACGATGTCGTCCTCGACCCGGCGGCCGCCGACGGCCGCGGCCCGCAGCACCTGCTGGGCCGCGGCGGGCAGCCGCTCCACCCGGGCCAGCAGCAGCGCGGCCAGCCCGCTGGGCAGCACCTCTCCACCTGGTGCACCGCCACCACCGCCACCACCGGCACGCAGGCCAGCGCCCGCCGCGCCGCCGCTCAGTCCGCCGACAGCGCCGCCGGGCCGGCCCGGCACCACGGCGGCCAGCAGTTCCTCGGCGTAGTAGGGGTTGCCCTCGGCCCGGGCCACCATCCGGTGCAGGACGCCCGGGTCCAGCGGGCCGTCCGCCAGGGCGGTCAGGTGACTGGCCATCTCCGCGTACCCCAGCGGCCCCAGCTCGATCGAGGCCACGCTGGGCAGCCGTAGCAACTCCGCGACCACTGGCCGGAGCGGGTGGCGCCGGTGCAGGTCGTCCGTGCGATAGGTGGCCACCACGGCCACCCGTTCCCGGTGCAGCACCCGGCTCAGGAACGTGATCAGGTCGCGGGTGGAGCGGTCGGCCCAGTGCAGGTCCTCCAGGATCAGCAGCACCGGGTGCCCGTCGGCCAGCTCAGCGAGCAGCCCGAGGACCGCCCCGAACAGTTGCTGCTGGGCGAGCCCCGAGACCTCACCGCCCGGCGGCGGCGCCTCGTCCCGGTCCGGCAGCAGACGCCCCAGGACCGGCCGAACGGCCAGTGCGGCCGCGAGCGGTTCCGTTGCGGCGCCCGGAGTAGTGGTGCCTTCCCGCAGCGCGTCGGCAAGCGGCAGGTAAGGAATGCTGTCGCCCAGTTCCGCGCAGCGCCCGGACAGGACCAGGAAGCCGCGGTCCGCGGCCCGGGCGGCAAGCTCGGTGACCAGCCGCGTCTTGCCCACGCCCGCGTCGCCGCTGATCAGGGCGTGGGACGGGCGGCCGCCGCTGGCGTCGTCAAGCAGGCCGAGCAGGCGAGTCAGTTCACCGTCCCTGCCGACCAGCCGTCCGCTCGACGCCCGCAGCATTCTCCAAGTATCCCAGTATCCGTCGGCTTGATCCCGCAGTGAGCCGTTCTTGCTGCCCTTCAGGATTCCTTGCGCCGGGCCCGGAGTGGCCAGGCGCGCAGGGCGAACCGTCTCTGCCGGGCGTCCCCGGCGCCGGCGCTGGCCCGGGAGCGATCACCAGCCTGTGGCGTCAGTCACCCTATTTGCCCAGGTGGAGGCCGCATCGTTCGTGATGACTATACTCGCTCTTGGTGAATCGATGAGTGTTCGCTGACCCACCGCGGGCGATCCGCCCTGTCCGCCGACTGGATCAACCCACGCCCCCATGATTTCTCTTTTCCGGTCCCCCCTCGCGCTCGTCCTCTCGGTGACGGCCGCGCTCAGCCTGGTCTGCGCCAGCGACACGCTGCTGCCGAGCGCAGCCATCATGGCGGAGGCGGCGTCGGCCGCGGCCGGGTTGCAGCGCTGGTACGGCGGCACCACGTACCGCTCGGCCCAGTGGTGGCAGTCCGCGAACGCGCTGGAAGCCACCATCGACTACATGCAGGCCACCGGGTCGCGGGCCTATGTCGGCGACCTGAACCGCACCTACCTGGCCTATCACCGGGGCGACCGGTTCACCGACAGCTACTACGACGACGACGGCTGGTGGGCCCTGGCCTGGATCAAGGCCTACGACCTGACCGGGGACCGGCGCTATCTGGGGCAGGCGCGGGCCATTTTCGGGGCCATGACCGGCGGCTGGGACAGCACCTGCGGCGGCGGGCTGTGGTGGAGCACCGGCCGGACGTACAAGAACGCCATCGCCAACGAACTGTTCCTGACCGTGGCCGCGGAACTGCACAACCGCACCCAGGGGGACACCCGGTACGCGGGCTGGGCGCGGCGCGAGTGGGCCTGGTTCTCCGGCACCGGCATGCTCACCCGGTCCGGCCTGGTCATCGACGGGCTGAACCAGTGCCGGCCGGTGCTCAGCTCGCCGACCTGGACGTACAACCAGGGCGTGCTCATCGGCGGGCTGATCGCGCTGAACGGGATCACCCACCACCTCGGGCTGCTGGCCATCGCGCGGCGGGTCGCCGGCGCGGTGATCCGCAGCCCCGCGCTGAGCCCGCACGGCGTGCTGCGGGAACCCTGCGAGACGGCGTCGTCCTGTGACGCGGACGAGACGCTGTTCAAGGGGATCTTCATCCGGAACCTCAGCAAGCTCGACAGCCGGGTCGACGGCGCTCCCTACCGGGCCTTCCTGCGCCGCAACGCCCGTTCGGTGTGGGACAGGGACCGGCGGGCCGACGAGTTCGGGCTGAGCTGGTCCGGCCCGTTCGACCGGGCGGACACCGCGCGGCAGGCGGCCGCCCTGGACGCCCTGACCGCCGGGATCCGGGCCGGCCGGGCCTGAGCGGCCAGGCCAGGTCCGGGCGAATCCTCATCGCGGCCGGGCCACGGAATGCGCTACCCTGGCCGCCATGAGTACCGATTCCCGCCCCGCTGCCGCGCAACTGCGGCAGGCCAGCCCGATGCCGGTCAAGCCCTCGCTTGATGGCATCGAGGAGAAGTGGTCGCGCCGGTGGGAAGAAGCGGGCGTAGTACAAGTTTGACTCTTCCGCCCCCCGTGAGGCGGTTTTCTCGATCGACACTCCCCCGCTGACGGTCAGCGGGGCACTGCACATCGGGCACGTCTGCTCGTTCACGCACACCGACACGATCGCGCGGTTCCAGCGGATGCGCGGCAAGGCGGTGTTCTACCCGATCGGCTGGGACGACAACGGCCTGCCCACCGAGCGCCGGGTGCAGAACTATTTCCACGTGCGGTGTGACCCCACGCTGCGCTACGACCCGTCGTTCGTGCCGCCGGACCGCCCGGCAGGCGAGCCGGTCCGCATCTCGCGGCGTAATTTCGTGACCCTCTGCGAGCGGCTGACCAGCCTGGACGAGCAGGCGTTCGAGCAGGTCTGGCGGCGGCTGGGCCTGTCGGTGGACTGGTCGACCCAGTACCAGACCATCGGCGAGAACGCCCGGGCCCTGTCGCAGCGCGCGTTCCTGCGCAACCTGGCCCGCGGGGAGGCGTACCTGGCCGAGGGCCCGACCCTGTGGGACGTGACCTTCCAGACCGCGGTGGCCCAGGCCGAGCTGGAAGACCGGGAGGTGGCCGGCAGCTGCGTCCGGCTCGGGTTCCGCCGCCCGGACGGCAGCACCGTGGCCGTGGCCACCACCCGGCCGGAGCTGCTGCCCGCCTGCGTGGCGCTGGTCGCGCCCACCGGCGACGAGCGGTACGCGGCGCTGGCCGGCACGACCGTGACCACCCCGCTGTTCGGCGTGGAGGTGCCGGTGCTGACCCACCCGCTGGCCGACCCGGGCAAGGGCACCGGCATCGCGATGGTCTGCACGTTCGGCGACACCGCCGACGTGACCTGGTGGCGGGACCTCGACCTGGGCACCCGGCCGCTGCTCGGGCCGGACGGCCGGCTCCTGGCGTCCCCGCCGCCAGGGATCACCAGCCGGGCCGGCCGCTCGGCTTACCAGCAGCTCGCGGGAGCCACCCTCGCCGAGGCGCGGACCCGGGTCACGGCCCTGGCCCGCGCGGCCGGTGACCTGCTCGGCGAGCCGGAGCCGGTGGTGCACCCGGTGAAGTTCTATGAGAAGGGCGACACGCCGCTGGAGATCATCACGACCCGGCAGTGGTACCTGCGCAGCGGCGGCCGCGACCCGCGGCTGCGGGAGGCGCTGCTGGCCCGGGGCCGGGAGATCACCTGGCATCCGGCGCACATGCGGACCCGGTATGAGAACTGGGTGAACGGGCTGTCCGGCGACTGGCCGGTCAGCCGGCAGCGGTTCTCGGGCGTGCCGATCCCGGTCTGGTACCCGCTGGATGACGGTGGCGCGGCGCGCTACGACGCGCCGCTGACGCCGGACACCGGCCGGCTGCCGGTGGACCCGGCCGCCGAGCCGCCGCCCGGGTACGCCGAGGAGCAGCGCGGCCAGCGGGGCGGGTTCGCGGCCGACCCGGACGTGCTGGACACCTGGGCCACGTCGTCGCTTACCCCGCAGATCGCGGCGCGCGCGGCCAGCGGGCCGGACCTGGACCGGATCTTCCCGATGGACATGCGGCCGCAGGCCCACGAGATCATCCGGACCTGGCTGTTCTACACGGTGCTCCGCGCGCACGACGAGTACGGCGTGGCGCCCTGGCGGCACGCGGCGATCTCCGGCTGGATCCTGGACACCGGCCGCAAGAAGATGTCGAAGTCCCGGGGGAACGTGGTGACCCCGACGGATTCGCTGCGCAGGCACGGCTCGGACGCGATGCGCTACTGGGCGGCCAGTGGCCGGCTCGGCACCGACATGGTCTTCGATCCGGCCCAGCTGCGGGTGGGCCGGCGGCTGGCCATCAAGCTCCTCAACGCAGCCCGGTTCGTGTTGTCCCTCACCGGGGACGGGGACGGGGCGGCCGGCAACGGGGAGGGCCGCGGCGCGCGCGGGACGAGAGAGGCGGCTGGGATCAGCGCCGCGGGCCCCGGGCCCGGCGAGGTCAGCGAGGCCGACGAGGGGGGCGTGACCAGCGAGGCGCTGGACCGGGCCATGCTGGGCCGGCTAGCGGACGTGGTGGCCGAAGCCACCGCGGCGTTCGAGTCCTACGATCACGCGCGGGCCCTGCACGAGACCGAATCGTTCTTCTGGTTCTTCTGCGACGACTACCTGGAGCTGGTCAAGTCCCGGGCCTACGGTGAGCGCGGCCCGCGGGCGGCCGCTTCGGCGGTCGCGGCGCTCCGGGTGGCGCTGTCGGTGCTGCTCCGGCTGTTCGCGCCGGTCCTCCCGTTCGTGACCGAGGAGGCCTGGTCGTGGTGGCAGGAGGGGTCCATTCACCGGGCCAGCTGGCCGGACCCCGACGGGCTGCGGGCCGTGGCCGGGGTGGTGGACCTCGGGCTGCTCGGCGCGGCCTCGGACGCGATCGGCGCGGTCCGCGGGGCCAAGTCGGCCGCCCGGTTGTCCATGCGGGCCCCGGTCCGGCAGCTGGTGATCTCGGCCGGCGAGGAGGACCTGGCCCGGATCCGGGCGGTGCTCGGCGACGTGCAGGCGGCGGGCAAGGTGGATCGGGTGGTGGTCCGCCCGTCGGCCAGCCCCGAGCCGGTGCATCACGTCACGCTGTAATGTCCGGGGGCGACCCCCCTGGACCCCGCCATCCGCGGCCTCGGCCGGAAGGCGCCTGCGGCGGGCCCGCCGGGCCGCGGATATGCGGTGGCTGGCGCCCTAGCCACGCCTCGGGCCCTGTGGACCTCACGGGCCTCGGACGCAGGTACGCGGTGGCGGGCGCCCTAGGCCGGGCGGGCGGCCTGGTCGCGGCCGGCGATGCGCAGCTCGTGGAAGGACACGTTGAAGCCGGATCCTTCGGGGGCGGCACACATCACGCCGGCCAGCAGCTCGCTGTCCGGGGGGAGGTAGACCAGGGCAGCCAGGTCGGGAGGGCCGTCGCCGGTGCTGTACCGGATCTCGACCGCGTCGCCGCGGCGCGAGACCCGCAGTGCCACGTCGTCGGAGTCCGCGGGCAGGTTCGCCACCGACCAGCTGGACATGCCCAGGGTGAGCACGGTGCTCAGCCGGGGGCGGCCCTCGAAGAACTCGATCCCTGTCTTCAGCCAGGTCCGCTCGTCTGCCCGGAGCATGACGCCTGCCTGGTCGTACTGCGCCGACCAGGTCCCGCGGATCCGCACGGCCACGTCCAGGTCGCCCCCCAGCACCTCGCCGTACACGTGGCCGCTGTCCCGGATGTAGCCGTAGCCCGTGACCCGCCAGAAGTCGGTACCCGGGTCGACGTTCACCTGGAGGACGTCGTCGGTCCGCTGCCAGCTTGCCGGCTCATTCAGCCACTCCATGTATCAAGGCCTCCCTGATCTCGCCGAGACGAGGGTAGCGGTAGGGGGGCCGGGTAGTCTCACGGGCATGGACAAGGTGAACCGAACAGAGACCGAATGGCGGGAAGTGCTAAGCCCCGAGGAGTACCGGGTCCTCCGCCAGGCGGGCACCGAAGCGCCGTTCACCGGGGAATACACGGACATCAAGACCGAGGGTGTCTACCGCTGCCGGGCGTGCGGGGCCGAGCTGTTCCGGTCAGATGCGAAATTCGACTCGCACTGCGGGTGGCCCAGCTTCTACCAGCCGACCGAGGACGACGCGGTGATCCTGATCGAGGACAACTCGCTGGGCATGCGGCGGGTCGAGGCCCGCTGCGCCAACTGCGAGTCCCACCTGGGTCACGTGTTCGAGGGCGAGGGCTACGAGATCCCCACGGACCAGCGGTGGTGCATCAACTCCGTCTCACTGAGCCTGGAACCCGCCGAGAGCTGACCCACCCCGAGGGGGCGCAGCCCCCGGATCCGGGGGCTGCGCCCCCTCGGGCCCGCCCCGGCTCGTGGCGGGCCCAGCCAGGCCACGCGCCCGGGGGCCCGGCCCGCCGGGCTGACCACTCCGTCCGGGGGGGACCCGCACCACCAGCACCACCTGTCACATCGATCATGGCCGATGTGCCGACTTTTCCCGCGGAACGTGCGTTTTTCCGGGGTGTTTTGTCCGTTTCGGCGAACGTTCCGTTCCGCGGGAAAAGTGGGCGGGAGGGGCCAGTGTGACTCGTGGGACCGTGACTCGTGGGACCGGGACTCGTGGGACCGTGACTCGTCGGACCGGGACTCGTCGGACCGGGAGCAGTGCGGCGGCAGACGGGGGACGGAATATGCCACCCAGAACTCAAGAGTCCCGAGTGACTGACAGTTTCACTCATGTCGTCATGAACGGCATGGACGCGACCAGTTACCTGCATTAGGTAATGCCCCGGGTGGGTACTTGTCCCGGTGGCGCATAGGTGCCGACGCTGTCCAGGGGGGCACACTATGGGGAACTTCATGGCTGGGCTGGCACGGTTCGCCATCCGGTTCCGGTACGTCATCATCGCCCTCTGGATAATCGCGGGCGCCTTGTGCATCGCCTTGTTCCCCTCGCTGTCCAGCGCGGTGAACACTGACAACAGCTCGTTCCTCCCGGCCAGCTCACCCAGCGTGCACGCGATGAACCTGGCCGCGCCGTTCGAGCCCACCAGCGACACCACCGGGACCCTGGTCGTGGCGGGGAAGTCCGCGCTGAGTTCCAGCGACCAGCAGTCCATCACCAAGCTCGAGAACAAGATCGCCAAGGACGATCACGTCGTCTCGGTCTCCGACCAGGGCCTGTCCAAGGACGGCAAGGTAGACAAGGCGCAGCTCGTCATCAACGTGCTGACGTCCAGCACCAAGGCATCCCCCACCGTCGCGGCCATCCGCTCCACGATGAGCAGCTTCGCGCTCCCGGCCGGGTTGTCCTCGTACCTCACCGGGCAGCTGCCCAGCGCGGTGGATAACCAGAACTCCCAGGCCCACGCCCAGAAGCTCACCGAGGACCTGTCGATCCTGGTCATCCTGGTCATGCTGATCATCGTGTTCCGTGCGGTGGGCGCGCCGCTGGTCACCCTGCTGCCCGCGATCTGGGTGCTGCTCATGTCCGGCGCCATCATCGCCGAGGTGTCCAAGGCCGGCCTTCAGGTGTCCACCATCACTGAGACCATGCTCACCGTGCTGCTGCTCGGCGCGGGCACCGACTACGGGCTGTTCTTCATCATGCGGGTGCGCGAGGAAATCGCCGCGGGCGCGACGCCGCACCAGGCCATCGAGCGCGCGGGCCGTTACGTGGGCGAGTCGATCACGTTCTCGGCGGGCACGGTCATCGTCGCCCTGCTCTGCCTGCTGCTGGCCTCGTTCGGCCTGTATTCGGGGCTCGGCCCGGCCCTCGCGCTGGGCGTCGCGCTGATGCTGCTGGCCGCGCTCACCCTGCTGCCCGCGCTGCTCGGGGTGTTCGGCCGGGCGGTGTTCTGGCCGCGCCCGGTCAGGCCCGCCAAGCAGGAGGGCCTCTACGCCCGGCTCGCCGACCATGTCATCGCGCACCCGGTGGTCACGCTGGTCTGCGGCGTGGTGTTCCTGGGCGTGCTGGGCCTGTTCGCGTTCGGGTACACCTCGAGCGGTTTCGGCGGGCAGACCACTGGGCCGCCCGGAAGCCAGTCAGCCAACGGCACCAATGTGATCAACGACCATTACCCGGCCGCGGTAGCCAACCCGACCGAGGTGCTTATGGTCTACAAGTCGTCGGTCTGGAAGGACCTGACCCCGGTCAGCCAGGCGGAGACTGACCTCGGCAAGAAATCGGTCTTCTCCTCCGTCGCCGGCCCTTTCGACCCCAACGGCACGAAGCTCACCACCAGCCAGCTGGAGAGCCTTTACCAGGAGCTGGGGCCACCCGGAAAGCTGCCGGCCACTGAGCCCGCGGGTACGCCCGTGCCTGCGGATCAGTACGACCTGTACCGCTCGCTGTCCCAGTTCATCAGCGCGGACGGCAAGACGGTGCAGTTCTACACGGCACTCACCGCGGGCTCGCCGTCGAGCACCGCGGCCATCAACGCGGTCCCCTCCGTGCGGACCGCCACCACCAGCGTGCAGCGCAGCGTCGGCGCCACGGACAGCGGCGTGGCCGGGCTGGCGCCATCCTCCTACGACGTGAGCACCGTGTCGCAGAGCGACCTGAAGGAAATCGTGCCGGTGGTGATCGTCCTGCTCGCGCTGCTGCTCGGCCTGCTGCTGCGCAGCGTGGTGGCCCCGCTCTACCTGGTCGCGACCGTCCTGCTGAGCTACTTCGCGGCGCTGGGCATCGCGGTGCTGATCTTCCAGATCGGGGTGGGCGACTCCGGGCTGAACTTCGTGCTGCCGTTCCTGCTGTTCATCTTCCTGATGGCACTCGGCGAGGACTACAACATCCTGGTCATGAGCCGGATCCGGGAAGAAGCGCACCATGCGCCGCTGACCGCCGCGGTCCGGACCGCGGCGCACCACACCGGAACCACGGTGACCTCGGCCGGGCTGATCCTGGCCGCCACGTTCGGCGCGGCGGGCGTCACCGGCGCCACCAGCCAGATCAAGCAGCTGGGCGTGGCCATCGCGCTCGGCGTGCTGATCGACACCTTCCTGGTCCGCACGCTGATGGTCCCGGCCATCGTGGTGCTGTGCCGCCGGTGGAACTGGTGGCCGTCGCACCTGGCCCGGCGCGACGCCCAGCTGACCGTGGATGACCGGCGGCAGCAGGCGGCGGTGGCAGAGGGCTGAGGGCCGAGCACCCCGGCGAGCGGCATTAGCCGCGGGCGGACCGTTAGGGCGGAGCTAGGGCAGCGCGGCGACCAGTTCGTGTACCGGCTTGCGGCGGCCGGTGTAGAAGGGGATCTCGACCCGGGTGTGCAACCGGGCCCGCGCCCCCCGCAGGTGCCGCATCAGGTCGACGATCCGGTGCAGCTCATCCGCCTCGAACGCGAGCATCCACTCGTAGTCGTTGAGGGAGAAGCAGGCGACGGTGTTGGCCCGCACGTCGGGGTACTCGCGGGCCATCTTCCCGTGCTCGGCGAGCAGCTCACGCCGCTGCCCCGGGTCCATCAGGTACCACTCGTAGGACCGGACGAACGGGTACACCGACACGTAGGCGCGGGGTTCCTCCTCGGCCAGGAACGCGGGCACGTGGCTCTTGTTGAACTCCGCGGGCCGGTGCAGCGCCATCGCCGACCAGACCGGCTCGCTGGCCCGGCCCAGGGCGGTCCGCCGGAACCGGGCGTACATCTCCTGAAGGTCATCGGCGGTTGGCGCGTGCCACCAGAACATGTAGTCGGCGTCGGCCCGCAGGCCCTGCAGGTCGTAGCAGCCGCGGGTGACCACGTCCTTGCCCGCCGCCTGCTGGGTCAGCCCGGCGACCTCGTCGGCCAGCCCGTCGCGCCCGAGGCCCGCGACCGACCCGGCCGCTTCGAGCGCGCCCGAGCCGGTGATCCGGAACACGGACCACATGGTGTAGCGGATGAGCTCGTTCAGGTCCCGGGCGCGGAGCCTCCGCGGTTCCGGCTCCGGGGCCGGGTCGGCCGGGAGCACGGCGGCGCCAGCCATCTCGCCTGTGCTCGCCTCGGGGATGCCGCCTTCTGCCACGCCTTCAGTCGTTCCCATGGCTCCTATTCTCCGCCTTGCCCCGGTGTGCTGCCGGCCGGTGTGCTGTCGGCTGGCCTGCCGCTGGCCGGTGTGCTGCCGGCCCGGAGCCCGGCCATCACCTGATCCACCGCGGCCCGCGCCGTGCCGATGCACGCGGGGATGCCGACCCCGGCGAATGCGGCGCCGCACGCCGCCAGGCCGGGCTGGGCCGCGAGGCTGGCCTGGATCCGGGCGACCCGGTCCAGGTGCCCGACCGTGTACTGGGGCAGGGCACCGCCCCACCGGGTGACCACCGCATCGGCCGGCGTGCCGCGGACCCCGGTCGCTGCGGCCAGGTCGGCCGCGGCGATCGCGGCCAGGTCCTCGTCATCGCGGTGCAGGATGGCCTCCTCTCCGATCCGGCCGACCGAGCAGCGGACGAACACCAGCCCGTCCGCGCGGTCGCGCAGGTGCGGCCACTTCATCGAGGAGAACGTGACCGCCTTCACGGGCCGCCCGTCCACCGCCGGGACCAGGTACCCGCTCCCGTCCGGAAGCTGCGGGAACGCCGTGTCCGGGTAGGCCAGGGTGACGATGGCCATGCTCGCGTAGCTGATCTCCCCGAGCGCCGTGGCCGCCCCGGCCGCCGCCGGTACCCCGCCGAGCAGCCTGCTGGCGGGCCGCCCGGGCAGGGCCAGGATGACCACGTCGGCCTCCAGGTACTCGGGGGCGTGGGCGGAGCCGATGGTCAGCCGCCAGCCTCGCGGCCCGCGCACGAGTTCGCGGACCATGGCCCTGATCCGCACCTCCGCGCCGGACGCCGCCGCCAGGGCCGGCGGCAGGGTGCCCAGACCGCCGCGCAGGGTGGTGAACACGGCCGGCCGTGTGGGCGGCGGGCTGGGGGCCTCCTGGCTGGCGGGCGCCGGGTTGGGAGGTGCCGGGTCAGGGGGCGGAGGTGGCAGCAGCGATGCGGCTGCGCAGGCCAGTGAGGCGTGGGTGCGGGACGCCTGGGCCAGGCCGGGCAGCGTCGCCTCGAACGACAATTCCTCGGACCGCCCCGCGTACACCCCGCCGAGCAGCGGGTCGACGAGCCGGTCCACGACGTCCTGGCCGAACCGGGCCGCCACGTAGCTGGCCACCGGCACGTCGCCATCCCGGGGGGTGGCCGGCAGATCCGGCTCGCGGGTGGCCCGGGCCAGCCCCTCGGCCGAGAGCAGCCCGGTCTGGCCCAGCTCCCCGGTATCCGCGGGCACGCCCATGAATTGCCGGGCGGGCAGCCGGTGCATCACCCCGCGGCTCCAGATCCGGGCCGCGGTCGTCCCCGGCGAAACCAGCTCGCCGTCCAGGCCGGCCGCCCGGACCAGGCCCGTGCCCTCGGGACGGCGGGCCAGCAGCGCCTCGGCTCCCACGTCCACGCCGCAGCCCGCGACCTCGGCCACGGACAGCTTGCCGCCGAGCTGCGGGGATCCCTCCAGCACGACGACCCGCACCGGCTCGTCACGAAGGAAGAACGCCGCGGCCAGCCCGGCGATCCCGGCCCCGATGATCGCGACGACCGGCCCCGCCTCAGACCGCCCCGCCTCAGACCGCTTCACCTGTTTACCTTAAGGGTGCGGCTGGGCCGTGCGGGTAGATCATCCCCAGGAGGACAGGTCAGGTGACGATCCAGTACGGCGGGCTGCTCGTGGTGGCGGTGGCCGCTTTCGTGGCACCGCTCATCGCCCGGCTGGTGCCTCGCCGCCTGGTGCCGGCCGTGGTGGTCGAAGTCCTGGTGGGGATCGTCGTCGGCCCGCAGGTGCTCGGCCTGGTCCGGGCCCAGGGCGCGGCCGAGGTGCTGTACCTGCTGGGCCTGGGCTTCCTGCTCTTCCTGGCCGGGCAGGACGTGCGGCCGGAGCGGTTCCGCGGGCCGACCTTCCGGCTGGCCGGGACCGCCTTCCTGGTGTCCGCGGCGCTGGCCGTCCCGGTCGCCTTCGGGCTGCACGCGATCGCCCCGGGCGCGGACGTGCGGCTGCTGGCCCTCTGCCTGGTGGCCAGCACGCTCGGGGTGCTCGTCCCGGTCCTGCGCGACGCCGAGGAGATCACCACCGAGTTCGGGCAGCTCCTCGTGGTGGCCGGCTCGGTCGGCGAGTTCGGCTCGCTCCTCCTGTTGACCATCCTGTTCTCTGCCCAGCCCAAGTCCACCCTGGTCCAGGTGATCTACGTGCTGGCCATGGGGGCCGCGGCGCTGGTCCTGGCCCTGGTGCTGAAGAGGCTGTGGCGGACCCCGCTGATGGCCCGGATCTTCGCCGACTCCGACGACGACACCTCCCAGCTGCGGGTGCGGGGCGCCTTCGTGACCCTGCTGCTGTTCACCGCGCTGGCGCACCAGTTCGGCGTGGACGCGCTGCTCGGCGCGTTCATCGCCGGCATGGTGGTCGGCATCTCCGACGGGGACGAGCGGCCCAACCAGGAGCGGTACTGGGCCAAGCTCCGCGCGATCGGCTACGGGTTCCTGGTGCCGGTGTTCTTCGTCATGACCGGGGTCCAGTTCAACGTGCGGGCACTCGCGACGCACGCCTCGTCGCTCGCGCTGGTCCCGCTGCTGGTCCTGGCGATCGCCGTGGTCCGCGGCGGGCCGGCCCTGCTGTACCGGAGGAGGCTCGGCACCGCGCCCGCGGTGGCCGCCGGCCTGCTCCAGGCCACCACGCTCACGTTTCCCGTGGTGGTGGCGGACGTGGGCAGCGCGCTCGGCCTGCTCAGCGCGGCCAGCGCCGCCGCCCTGATCGGTGCGTCGCTGCTGTCGGTGCTGCTGTTCCCGGCGGCCGCGCTCGCGCTCCGGCCGTGGACCAGGGCCCCGTCCCCGACCGGGACAAGTACGTTGCGAACCTGTGACCCCGGCGCCGGAACCAGGCTGGGCTGAGCGCGCGTCCGAGCGGCATGACATCGTCCTTGCTGTCCCGGGCCGGCGCATCCAGTGCGCTGCTCGCCGGAGCCTGCCTGCTCGCCGGAGCCTGCCTGCTCGCCGCCGGATGCTCGGCCGGAGGCTCCTCCACATCATCGTCCAGCGGGATGGCCGCACCCGCGCCAGCCGCCGCGGGGGGCGCACACGGCGCGGTCGTCCAGGGGCCGGCCGCCCAGGGGTCGGCCGGGCAGGCGGGTGCCTCACTGACCTCGCAGCCGGCCGCGACGTCGATCATCTACTCGGCCAGCCTGACTGTGCGCACCACCAACCTCACCCGGGCCACGGCCCGGGCCACCCAGCTGGCCCGTGCCGCAGGCGGGTACGTGTCCAGCGAGAACACCGCGCTGAACCGGGCCCACCCGGACCGGTCCACGGTCAGCCTCCAGCTGAAGATCCCGGTCAGCGCCTACCCCGCCACCCTCGGCGCGCTGTCCACCCAGCTCGGCACCCGGCTGGCGATGTCACAGCACGCCCAGGACGTCACCCAGACCGTCGCCGACGTGACCAGCCGGGTGACGTCGGCGCAGGCCGCGATCAGCCAGCTGCGCACTCTGCTGCGCCACGCGGGCTCGGTCAGCAGCCTGCTCACCGTGCAGAACCAGATCAACGACGAGGAGTCCGGCCTGGAATCGCTGCTCGCCCGCCAGCGCGCCCTGACCCACGAGACCTCGTTCGGCACCGTGGACATGCTCCTGGTCGCCCCCTCCGCCCAGGCTCAGCACCAGGGCACACACAAGGCGGGCGGTTTCGTGGGCGGACTGACCGCCGGCTGGCGCGGCCTGGTCCGCGTGGTCTCCCTGATCCTCACCGGGGCCGGCGCCGCGCTGCCGTTCGCCGTCATCCTGGCCGTACTCGGTTACCTCGCGTACCGCACCCGCCGCTGGATCCTGCGCCACCGCTCGGTAACCAGCAGCACAAGCCCGCCCGACCCCGCAGGCCAGGCCTAGACGGGAGACATAGCGGCTGCTCCCGCAGGCCCTCAAGGCCCGGCGGGCTCACGCACAGACGCCTCGTGCACGAGGTCGGTCAGCCGGGCCAGGACGTCCGGGTTGGTGGCTGGCAGCACGCCGTGCCCGAGGTTGAAGATGTGCCCCTCGGCGGCCCGGCCCCGGCCGATGATGTCCTTGGCGCGCCGCTCGATCACGTCCCACGGGGCAAGCAAGATCGCCGGGTCCAGGTTGCCCTGCAGCGCCTTGCCGGGCTCCACCCGGCGGACTGCCTCGTCCAGCGGTACCCGCCAGTCCACCCCGACCACGTCCGCGTCCGCCTCGCCCATCATGCCCAGCAGTTCCCCGGTGGCCACCCCGAAGTGGATCCGCGGCACGCCCGTGTCGGCGAGCGCGTCGAAGATCCGCTTGCTGTGCGGCAGCACCCCGGTCCGGTAGTCCTCCGGGCTGACCGCGCCGGCCCACGAGTCGAACAACTGGATCGCGGAAGCCCCCGCGGCCACCTGGACCCGCAGCCAGCTGATCGTGATGTCGGCCAGCGTGCCGAGCAGCGCGTTCCACAGCCCCGGGTTGCCGTACATGAGGGACTTGGTCAGGTCGTGGCTCTTGGACGGCCCGCCCTCGATCAGGTAGGAGGCCAGCGTGAAGGGGCCGCCCGCGAAGCCGATCAGCGGCTTGGGCCCCAACTCGGCCACGAGCGCGGTAATCGCCTCGGTGATGAACTCCACGTCATCGGGCTCCAGCGGTCGCAGCCGGGCCAGATCGCGCTCGTCCCGGATCGGCTCCGCGATCACCGGGCCGACACCCGGCTTGATGTCGATGTCCAGGCCCACCGCCCGCAGCGGGACCACGATGTCGCTGAACAGAATGGCCGCGTCCACCGGATACCGGCGCATCGGCTGCAGCGTGATCTCGGTGATCACATCGGGCTGGGAACACGCCTTGAGCATCGGCATTCCGCCTCGGGCCCGGCGGTATTCGGGCAGCGAGCGGCCCGCCTGGCGCATGTACCAGACCGGCGTGTGCGGCACTGGCTGACGGCGGCAGGCCAGCAGGAACGGGGACTCATTGAGGGGCGTGGGCTGCACGTTCACATCTGCGATGCTCTCACAGTAAGGGACGCGAGCCGGAGCATCTGCCCAGGTGACATCGGGACACGCCGCCCGACATCCACCGATCCGCGTGCTCCGCGTGCCACGATCAACACCTGCCTGGCGCCGCAGCCCATAACCCCCAGACGAGGACGCTTGCGGCGCCCATGGGTGAGGAGGTCACGAGGCCGTGAACCAGATGGATGGCTGTTGCCCCGACGGCCGTGAAGCCGGAGCTTTCGCTCGGGTGCACCCCGATCCGGGAAGCTGCTGCGACGCATTCGACGGCATTTGCCCGGAGTGGTACTGCATCGCCTGTGGCGCCGCCGTCCTCCTCGGCATCCTCCCCGCCCATCAGCAGCCCCTCAGTATGGCGCAGTTGAACGGGCGCGCCGCGTGACAGGCGATGGCGACGACGTACGCTCAGCTTATGAGGGAGGTCAGCGGGCCAGCGTTGGCGGGCTCTGGGGTGGCGGGCTCTGGGGTGGCGGGCTCCGAGGTGGCGGGAACAGTGGCCCAGCCTTCGATGCTAGCTGGTGACGAGGCCGCGGCCCGCTTCGGCGTCATCGTGGCCGTCCTGCAGGCCCAGCGCGATCAGGTCGGCGGGGTGCGCCCCGAGCTGGTCTTCGAGGACGTCCCGGCCCCGCGCACGCTCGCCCCGTACGCCAGCGCGATAGCGGCCACCGTGTGGGTGGAGGACGACGACATCGCCAGCGGCAGGCTGGTCCTGCTCTATGACCCGGCGGGCCAGACCGGCTGGGCCGGGCCGCTGCGGGTCATCGCGTTCATCCGCGCCGACCTGGACCCAGACATCGCCGAGGACCCGCTCATCGGGCAGGTGGGCTGGACCTGGCTGACCGAGGCACTGGACAACCGCACCGCCGGCTACGCCGAACCCAGCGGCACAGTGACCACAGAGGTCACCGAGGGGTTCGGGGCCAAGGAATCCGAGCCCGCACTCACCGGGTTCGAACTGCGCGCGTCCTGGTCTCCCGTTCCTGCGCAGACTGACTCCGGGCCGGGCCCGGAGAGCCTGGATGGGCATCTGACCGCATGGTGCGATGCGCTCTGCGCGGCGGCCGGGCTGCCGCCACTGGCAGAGGGCGTCACGGCGCTGCCGCCGAGTAGCCGGCGGCTCCGGTAATGCAGCAGGAAAACCAGGCGCCCGCGCCGGGCGACGAGGACGCCGGTCACCTGGCGCAGGACACCAGTCACCCGGGAAAGGAAACCAGCCCCCCGGCAGGAGTCGCCACGGGCGCCGAGCTGGTTCCGGCCCCGGCTGAGCCCGAACGGCCGCCGACTGTCCCGCTGCTCGAGCCCCGGGACGGCTTGCCCCCGCTGGTGACGTCCGCCGGCGCGCTGCGCGAAGCTGTCCGCGTGCTGGGCGAGGGCGAGGGGCCGGTGGCCGTGGACGCGGAGCGGGCGTCCGGTTTCCGTTACGGTCACCGGGCCTTCCTGGTCCAGCTGCGCCGCCGTGGTGCCGGGACCGTGCTGATCGACCCGGTGGCCTGCCCGGACCTGTCTGACCTGGACGCGATGCTGGCCGACACGGAAGCGGTCCTGCACGCGGCGTCCCAGGACCTGCCGTGCCTGGCGGACCTGGGCTACCGGCCCCACCAGCTGTTCGACACCGAGCTCGCAGGCCGGCTGCTCGGCTACCCGCGGGTGGGGCTCGGCCCGCTTGTCGAGAACGTGCTCGGCCTGGGCCTGGAGAAGGGTTACGCGGCCGCGGACTGGTCGACCCGCCCCCTGCCCCAGGACTGGCTGCGGTACGCCGCGCTCGACGTGGAGGTCCTAGTGGACCTGCGCGACGCGCTGGCCGAACAGCTCGTGGCTCAGGGCAAGGACGAGTGGGCCCGGCAGGAGTTCACGGCCGTGCTCAACGCCGGGCCGCCCGCGCCGCGGGCCGAGCCCTGGCGCCGCACGTCCGGAATCCATCGCGTGCGCACCCGCCGCGGCCTGGCCATCGTGCGGGAACTGTGGCTGGAGCGCGACCGGATCGCCCAGAGGCGTGACCTGTCACCTGGCCGGGTGCTGCCGGACTCTGCCATCGTGGAGGCGGCGCGCGCGGCCCCGGTCACGGCCGCCGCCCTGGCCGGAGTGTCGGGATTCAAGGGCCGCGGGGCCAAACGGCACGCGCAGGAGTGGTTCGCCGCCATCCGTCGCGCACACACCGAGGCTGACCAGGCCCTCCCCCGTCCCTCGGCCCAGGTATCGGAAGGTCCCCCGCCTGCGCACCGCTGGCACGAGCGGGATCCCGAGGCGGCCCGGAGGCTGGCTGCCGTGCGGACGGTCGTCGCGGCGCTCGGCGACGAGCATTCCCTGCCCGCCGAGAACCTGCTGCAGCCCGATTCGGTGCGCAGGCTCGCCTGGCAGCCCCCGGATCCCGTGACCGCCGGGGCGGTGGCTGCCGACCTGTCGGGGTACGGGGCCCGGCCGTGGCAGGTCGAGCTCACCTCGGCGTCGATCGCGGGCGCGCTGCTGCGCCTGGCCGAGAAGGGCGACGAATAACACCGTTGCCGTCCTTCCCGGGGCGCCGGAACGGGGGCCCGGAGCGCAGACTGGTGGGATGAGCCAGGACGGCTTGCTCCGGCGGAAGTTCCTCGCCCGGCGCCCGAGCCGCCCCTCCCTCACGGTGCGGCTGGCCGCCGCGGCCGTGTGCCTGCTGGCCGCCGCGGCCGGGATCATCGTCGTGGCCGGTGGCCTGGTGACCCGGGACGACCTGATGCGGCAGGGGGCGCAGGAACTGCGCGGCTACGCGGGGCAGCTCGCCCGGCATCCGTTCCTGCTCACTCCGCTCTCCCGGACTCCGCGCGGTGCCCCGGGGCTCAGTGACCTCGCCGGGGCCGGGGCCGCCGCGCTGAGCATCCAGGTACGTGGCGCCAGTGGCCAGCTGATCATGCGGGTGGGGCCGGGACGCCCGGCCGGGCCAGGCCAGCGGCTGGCTGTCACCGAGCCGATCCACTACCGGGCGCACCGCATCCCCTACGCCTATAGCGCGGAGGACTTCACCCTCGACGTCACCGGCCCCGGCGGCACCGGATCGCCCGGCACCCTCGTGGTGAGCCTCAGCTTGGCCCGGATCAGCCAGGCCACCGGCCGCCTGACCGCCATGATGCTGGCCGTGAGCGGCCTGGTGGTGCTGGGCGCCGGGTGCCTGGCCGCCGGGATGATCCGTGCCCTGCTCCAGCCGCTCACCAAACTGGCGCGCCGGGCCGAGGCCGTCACCGCCGGCCGACCGTGGTCCGGTGGGCTGCCGGAAAGTCCGCGCGGCACGCCGGACCAGGCGGCCCCGGCGCTCAGCGCCACGCTGGCCCGGCTCGAGCAGGCCGGCGCCCCGTCCACCGGGCCCGGGCCGGCGACTCTCCGGGCCACTGAGCGCCAGCGGCAGGTCATCGCGGACACCAGCCGTGAGCTGCGCGCGCCGCTCAGCGTCCTGGATGGCCTGGCCGAGTACTACCGGCATCGCGACCAGCTCAGCGCCGCCGGCTTCGGCCGCCTGCTGGCCCGGGTCGCGGCGGAGGCCACGCGGATCGGCACGCTCATCGATGCCCTCGAACGCTCCGGCCAGGACCAGCCCCGGCCACCGGGTCCTGACGAAAATGTCGGCGGGGGTGCGTAACCTCAGACAGGCGTGAGCGGGGCGAGCACGGCCGGCCGAGCCCGGGTCCCTGGCCCGCGGAGCGGGGCCCAGCGGAGTCGGCGGAGCGGGACAGAAGGCGGATGAGACGATGACCGAACTGGCCTGGGTGACGCTGAGCTCGCCGGTCGGACCCCTCGCGGTGGGCTGCACCCCTGCGGGAGTGGCTCGGCTCGACTTCAGGGCACCCGGCGGCACCGGGCGGAGGCGGCCCGGACAGGCCGGCCAGGCCAGCGCGGATCAGGCCAGCGCCACCCAGGCCAGCCCCACCCTCCTGAGTGCGGCGCGTGACCAGCTGGCTGAGTACTTCGCCGGCCAGCGCCAGGTGTTCGACCTGCCGGTGGACTGGTCCGGCTGTTCCCGGGCCCAGCTCCAGGTGCTGTCGGTGCTCTACGACTCGGTCGGCTACGGGGAGACGGTCACCTACGGGGAACTGGCGCAGCGCGCGGTGGCCGGGCCAGACGGGATCTCGCTCCCGGCCCGGGCCATCGGGCGGATCATGGGCTCGAACCCTCTCCCGCTGATCGTGCCCTGCCACCGGGTGGTCGCGGGCAACGGGCTTGGCGGCTACAGCGGCGGCACCGGCATCGAAATCAAGCGGTGGCTGCTGATCTTCGAGGGGGCCCTGCCGGCCACCCTGGACTGGAGCCCCGCAGGCGCCTGACCCTGCCGGATGGGCGGGCCGCCTCAGCTGCCCATCAGGTGATGCTCCTCCAGGGACGCCAGCGCGTTCATGCCGACCTGCAGCACCCAGAAGCCGCCCAGCGGCAGCGGCTGGGTCTCGTGGACTTTCGCGCCGAGAACCGCGCAGGCCTCCTCCAGGATCACGGAGAGGTTCTCCCGGTGCCCGCAGATCAGCGCGGGCAGGCCGCTGCCCAGGACCTCGTCCACCCGGCGGCGTGCCTCCCCGGCGCTGGCCAGCCCCACGGTGAGCGCGGGGTCAGTCTGCACGGGCTGCCTGGTCAGGTCCGCGTAGGGCTGGACGGTGGCGACGCAGCGCTCGGCAGCCGAGCTGAGTACCCGGGCGGTCCCGTAGCACCGGAGCAGCGTCGCGAGCTCGTGTTTCTGCTGGCGGCCCACCGCGTCGAGCGGACGCTTCAGGTCATCGTCGTGCCCGGCCGCCCGCCACTCCTCCTTGCTAGCCGCCGACGCATGACGAACCAGGATCAAAGGGTCCGTGTCGGGCGGGCCGGCCATGAACTCGTCGAGCACGCTCACGTCATGCGGGTAGCTCAGCCGCTCCCGGGCAGCCGGTATGCCCAGCCAGCCCACCTCGTCCACTTCGTCATTCGGGATGAAGCCAGGCTGAGGCCCGTCCGCTGCTTTCGCCGCCCAGTAGTCCACCGTCTTCGGCTGGTTGCCGTGCTGCTGGTAGTGGGTGGACGGGAGGCGCCGCCCCAGGATCACCCGGATCCCGGTCTCCTCGGCCACCTCGCGGACCGCGGTCAGCAGGACATGCTCGCCGGGCAGGGACTTGCCCTTGGGCAGGCTCCAGTCGTCGTAGCGTCGGCGGTGAACCAGCGCTACCTCAGGGCCATCGGCCCCGGGCCGCCACAGCATGGCGCCCGCGGCCCGGATCTCGGTCTCCCCAGCTCCCCCTCCCAATGCCATCAGCCGTCGGTGGGGTGACCACGTCGTTCAAGGAGGTACTGCTGCAGGTCTCGCAAGGGCTTCCCTTCGGCGTCCAGATGATGCCTGGTCCACGTGCCGTCCCCGGCCAGCCACCAGGAACTCGTGGCGTCGTCCATCGCCAGGTCGATCAGCGTGCGAAGCTCCTGCTGATGCGCCGCGGTCTTGACCCGGCACAGGGCCTCCACCCGGCGGTCGAGGTTGCGGTGCATCAGGTCGGCGCTTCCGATCCAGACTTCACCCTCGTCATCGTCGGCGGTGCCGAACGCGTAAATTCGCGAGTGCTCCAGGAAACGCCCGAGGATGCTGCGCACGCGGATGGTCTCGGACAGGCCGGGCAGCCCCGGCCGCAGCGAGCAGATGCCGCGGACCCACAGGTCGATCGGCACACCCGCGATGGACGCCTGGTAGAGCGCATCGATGACGGCCTCGTCCACGATCGCGTTGCACTTCAGCTGGATCCGCGCGGGCCGGCCCGCCCGCTGCCAGGCGATCTGCCGGTTGATCCGTTCCAGCAGCCCGGTCCGGAGGGCGAGCGGAGCCACCAGGAAACGGTGGTAGTCGCTCTTGCGGCTGTACCCCGTCAGCACGTTGAACAGGTCCGTGGCGTCCCCGCCGACCTCGGGGTCGGACGTGAGCAGGCCGTAATCCTCGTAGAGCCGTGCAGTGGAGGAGTTGTAGTTGCCCGTGCCGATATGGCAGTAACGCCGCAACGACCCGTCGGGCTCCTCCCGGACCACGAGCGCCATCTTGCAGTGCGTCTTGAGATCCACGAACCCGTACACCACGTGGCAGCCCGCTTCTTCCAGCTTGCGGGCCCAGAGGATATTCGCGCGCTCATCGAAGCGGGCCTTGAGCTCCACCACCACCACGACCTGCTTGCCCGCCTCGGCCGCGTCGATCAGCGCCTCCACGATCGGCGAGGAGTCGCTGGTCCGGTACAGAGTCTGCTTGATGGCCAGCACCCGGGGGTCGGCAGCCGCTTCCACCGTCAGCCGCTCCACCGTGGCGGTGAACGAGTCGTACGGGTGATGAACGAGAACATCCCGCCGGTCCAGGGTGGCGAAGACGTCCGCGTCGTGCGGGAATGCCGACTCCGACGGAACGAAGGCCGGGTACTTGAGCCGCCGTATGTCGAGGTCAGCGATGGCGTTCAGGCCGGTGAGGTCGAGCGGCCCGGGGAGGTGGTAGACCGCCCGGCGGTCCACATCCAGCTCAGTGACCAGCCTCTCGAGCACCTCGGGGGAGATGGTTTCCTCTACCTCGAGGCGGACCGCGGGCTCGAAACGGCGCCGCAGCAGCTCCCGCTCCAGCGACTGCATCAGGTCCTCGGTGACGTCCTCGTCCACCTCCAGCTCCCGGGTCCTGGTGACCCGGAACACGTGGTGTTCCAGGATGTCGAGCCCGGTGAACAGCTCAGGCAGGTGCGCGGCGATCACGTCTTCCAGCGGGACGAACCGGTACCTGCCCACGGTGAGGAAGCGCGGCAGCAGCGGCGGCACCTTGACCCGGGCGAACGAGGTCGCGCCCGTTTCCGGGTCCGCGATCATGACCGCGAGGCTGAGGGACAAGCCCGATATGTACGGCCATGGGTGGGCGGGGTCCACCACGAGCGGGGTCAGCACCGGGTAGATCCGGTCGCGGAACAGCTGCTGCAGCTGATGCTGCTCGTCTTCGGAGAGCTCTTTCCAGTGCAGGATCTCGATGCGTTCGCCGGCCAGCAGCGGGCGGATGGTGGAGTTGAAGTACTCCGCGTGCTCCAGGCTCAGCTCACGCGCCGTCTCCAGCGTGTTCTCCAGCACCTGGTCCGGGGCCATCTCCGTGGTCACGCCCTCCACCGGCAGCCCGGTGGCCATCCGGCGCATCCGGCCCGCCACGCGGACCATGAAGAACTCGTCCAGGTTGCTGGCGAAGATGGCCATGAAGCGCACCCGCTCCAGCAATGGAACGGCGTCGTCCTGGGCCAGCTCGAGGACTCGCTGGTTGAATCGCAGCCAGCTTCCCTCGCGTTCGATGTAGCGGTCCGGCGGCAGGTCGTCAGCCGGTTTCGCGCCCGCATGATCAGGCGCTCCGTCCGCGTCCGTCTCGTCCCTACTCTGCTGGAAGCTGGCCTCACCGACACTCATGTCGTCATTGTCCCCCAGTGCCCCGCGCGCCAAGACTTCCGGGCCCGCTGTTTTCAATATCACCAAGCGTCGTGTTTACCCAGTTCAGTACCGCGTCATGGATACGCACCGCCCCCGGCTGCCAGTTCGGCGCAGCGCATCGGCAACGGCGGCCTCGTGACCAGGGCCGCTTTGGAGGTGGCCAGCCCGGTGAACCCGCGCAGCGCGGCCCGGGTCAGTCCGCGGAGGGCCGGCACAGCGCCTCGATGGCCTCCCGGTCACCGATCTTTACCCGTTCACCGCGGCCGAGCGCGCCGGCCAGCTCCGCCTCGGCGGCCTCCACCCGGAGCCAGTCCAGGTAGCTCACCGGGCGCACCCCGCGGGCGGCCAGCACCTCCGTGAACGGCCTGCGGGAGGGCCGGTCCCCGGCCTCACGGCCGGACAGGCCCGACAGGTCGGCGAGCAGGGACCGGACGGTCCCGGCCGCGTCGGACTTGTTCGTGCCCACCACCCCAGTGGGGCCTCGTTTGAGCCAGCCCGCGACGTATTCCCCCGGAAGCGCGGCGCCGTCCGGGCCGAGCACCCGGCCCTCGGCGTTGGGCACCGTGGCGGTGTTCTCGTCGAAGGGCACCCCGGCCAGCGGCACGCTCTGGTAGCCGACGCTGCGGAAGACCATCTGCGCCGGGATCGTCTCGTACTCGCCGGTCCCGGTGAACCGGCCCTGCTCGTCCAGCCGGGTGCGCTCCACGGTCAGCCCGGACACCCGCTGTGTGCCCGTGACCTCGACCGGGCGGAGCCAGAACCGGACCACCAGCCTGCGTCCGCTGCCTGCGGGGGGACGCGCGGCCCAGTCCCCGAGGACCGCGAGGTTGCCGCGGACCCGGCGGTCGCTCTCGGCGAGCCGGGTGCTCTGCCCGGTCGGGTCGAACGCGTCGAGGTCGAGCTCGTCCGGCCGGACCTCGATGTCCACGTCAGCCAGCTCGCCCAGCTCCCGCAGTTCCTTGGTGGTGAATTTGGCCTGTGCGGGCCCCCGGCGCCCGATCACGTGCACCTCACGGACCTTGCTGCCCATGAGGGCCTCGAGGACCGGGTGGGGGATGTCGGTGGAGTGCAGCGCGGCCGGGTCCTTGACCAGGATCCGGGCGACGTCCACGGCCACGTTGCCGACCCCGACCACGGCCACGGCCTCAGCGTCCAGGGTGAACGCCTCGGCCGAGGAGTCGGGATGGCCGCAATACCAGTTGACGAAGTCGGTGGCCGCGTAGCTGCCGGCCAGGTCCTCGCCGGGGATGCCCATGTGCCGGTCCCGCATCGCGCCGGTCGCGTACACGACCGCGTCGTAGCTGGCCAGCAGGTCTTCCCGGGTGACGTCGTCGCCGAGGTGCACCCCGCCGAGGAACCGCACGTCCGGATGCTCGAGCACGCCGCGGAGGTAGCCGGCGATCGACCGGATGGACGGGTGGTCAGGGGCCACGCCGTAGCGGACCAGGCCGTAGGGCGTGGGCAGCCGGTCCAGCACGTCCACCCGCACGGTGCCCGGCGGCGCGAGGGCGCCGACCTGCTTGATGAGCGCCTCAGCCGTGTAGATGCCGGCCGGGCCGGAGCCCACCACGGCGACCTCGAGTGTCGTCACGGACGCAACCCCACCGTTCTCCTGCTCTGGATCATCCCCTGGAATCTCCTCCCCCGGCCTTATCCCTGGGGGTTATCCGCCAGCACCGGGTCCAGTTGCGCCACGGCTTCGGTGATCTGCCGGGCCAGGTGCTGCGGGACCAGGCCGACCTCGTCGAGGATCTCGTCCCGCGAGCCGTGCGCCAGGAAGCGCTGGGGCAGGCCGAAGGTCCGGGCCGGGGTGGCCACGCCCGCGTCCCGGAGCAGCCGGCATACCGCGTCACCGAACCCGCCGGCCACGCCGTTGTCCTCGACCGTGACCACCAGCCGGACGCGCCGGGCCTCGTCGGCCAGGGCCGGGTCGACCGGCTTGACCCAGCGCGGGTCGACCACAGTCACCCCGATGCCCTGATCGGCCAGCCGGTCTGCGGTGACCAGGCAGGTCAGGGCCATCGGGCCGGCCCCGGCCAGGAGCACATCGGGGGCGGCACCGCCGTCCGGGCGGCGCAGCACGTCCATCCCGCCGAGCTGCCCGATCGCGTCGACCTCGCTGCCGACGCTCCCCTTGGGGAAGCGGACCACGGTAGGTCCGTCGCTGACCGCCACCGCCTCGTCCAGCAGCTCGGCGATCCGGGTCGCGTCCCGCGGGGCCGCGATCCTCAGGCCCGGCACGACCTGCAGGATGGAGCCGTCCCACATGCCGTTATGGCTGGCCCCGTCCGGGCCGGTCACCCCGGCCCGGTCCAGCACGAACGTGACCGGCAGCCGATGCATCGCCACGTCCATCAGCACCTGGTCGAAGGCCCGGTTGAGGAACGTTGCGTAGATCGCGACCACCGGGTGCAGGCCGCCCATGGCCAGGCCGGCCGCGCTGGTCACGGCGTGCTGCTCGGCGATGCCCACGTCGAAGACCCGGTCCGGGTAGGCCTCGGCGAACGGGGCCAGGCCGGTCGGGTGCAGCATCGCGGCGGTGATCGCCACCACGTCGGGACGCCGCGCGCCGATCGACACGAGCGCGTCGCCGAACACCTCTGACCAGGTCCGCCGGGGCACGCCCGGGGCCTGGCCGGCCGGGGCCGCCGCCGGGACCTGGTGCAGCCGGTCTTCCTCGTTGTCCTCGGCGAGCTGGTACCCGAACCCTTTCCGGGTGATCGCGTGCACGATCACCGGGCCGCCGAAGTCGCGGGCCCGGCGCAGCGCGATCTCCATGGCCTGCTCGTCATGCCCGTCGACGGGGCCCAGGTACTTCAGGCCAAGGTCCTCGAACAAGACCTGCGGCTGCAGGACGTCCTTGAGGCCCTTCTTCATCCCGTGCAAGGTGCCGTACAGCGGCGGCCCGACCACCGGTGTGCGGGTCAGCGTGGTCTTGATGTAGTCGAGCACGTTCTCATAGCGCTGGTTGATCCGGACCGTGGCCAGGTGATGGGCCAGCCCGCCGATGGTCGGCTGGTAGGAGCGGCCATTGTCGTTGACCACGATGACCAGCCGGCTGTCCTTGGCCACCGCGATGTTGTTCAGCGCCTCCCAGGCCATGCCGCCGGTCAGCGCACCGTCGCCGATGACCGCCACCACGGTCCGGTCGGTCTCTCCGCGCAGCCGGTACGCCTTGGCCAGCCCGTCGGCGTAGGACAGGCTCGTGGACGCGTGCGAGTTTTCCACCAGGTCATGCTCGGATTCGGCGCGGCTGGGGTAGCCGGACAGCCCGCCCCGCTGGCGCAGGGTGCCGAACTCGGGGACGCGCCCGGTCAGGAGTTTGTGCACGTAGGACTGATGGCCGGTATCGAACACGATCTTGTCCGCCGGCGAGTCGAACACGCGGTGCATCGCGATGGTCAGCTCGACCACGCCGAGGTTGGGCCCGAGGTGACCGCTCGTCCGCGAGACCGTCTCGATCAGCAGGTCACGGATCTCGCTGGCCAGGATGGGCAGCTGGTCCGGCGCCAGCTCCTTGAGCTGTCGCGGGCCGGAGATGGATTCCAGCAAGGTCACCTTGGCTGCTCCCTCTCTGAGAAGCGGGAATCTGTGGGCGAGTCTATTTCGCCCGGGTCGTGCCGGGCACGGAAGGCTGATCTTCGGCGGCCGGCCACCGTACCCGGCACCATCGGCTACCGGATGCCGTAGAGGTGTTCGAGGGCGAGCTGGTCGAGGTGCTCATACGCCAGGCCGCGGGCCCCCAGCGCCTCGATGTCGGGGGTGAAGCCCGCCACGTCACGCCAGGTCTCACCGGTGGCCAGGGTGGGAACAGCCAGGTCCCCGACCCCGGAGGCGGCCAGCGCCGCCTTCACCTCCGGGTCGGCCCGGAACGCGGCCACCTTGTCCCGCAAGATCAGGTAATTACGCATGCAGGCCGCCGCTGACACCCACACCCCCGCATCGTCCTCGGTCCGCGGCGGCTTGTAATCAAAATGCACCGGCCCGTCGTACCCCCCCGACACCAGCGCATCGACCACCCAGAACGCCCCCCGGGCGTTACCGTTCCCGAACCGCAGGTCCTGGTCATACCGCGGCCCGTTCTGCCCATTCAGGTCGATATGGAACAACTTCCCGTGCCACAGCGCCTGGCTGATCCCATGGGCGTAGTTCAGGCTGGCCATCTCCTCATGGCCGACCTCGGGGTTGATCCCCACCATCTCCGGATGCTCCAGCTCGCCGATGAACGCCAGCGCGTGCCCGGCGGTGGGCAGCAAGATGTCGCCGCGCGGCTCGTTGGGCTTCGGCTCGATCGCGAACCGCAGGTCATACCCCTGCTCCAGCACATAGCCCGCCAGCAGGTCCAGGCCCTCCTTGTACCGCGACAGCGCCGCACGGATGTCCTTCGACGCCCCCGACTCCGCGCCTTCCCGGCCACCCCAGAACACGTACACCTTCGCCCCCAGCTCGGCGGCCAGGTCCAGGTTCCGCATCGTCTTGGCCAGCGCAAACCGCCGCACATCCCGGTCGCTGGCGGTGAACGCCCCATCCTTGAAGATGGGGTGGCCGAACAGGTTCGTCGTCGCCGTGGTCACGACCACGCCCGTCTCCTCCAGCGCGCGGCGGAAATCAGCGATCTTCCGCGCCCGCTCAGCCTCACTGTCCCCGAAGCCGAACACGTCGTTGTCGTGGAAGTTCACCCCGTAGGCGCCCAGTTCGGCGAGCTTACGCACCGCCCGGTCAGCGGCCATCGGCGGCCGGACCGCCCCGCCGAACACATCCACCCCCTGCCACCCCACGGTCCAGATACCAAACGAAAACTTGTCCTCACGAGTCGGCACATAAGCGTCTGCGGTCACCAGCCAGTCCTCTCCATCGCACGCCTCTTCATCTCAGCCTTTCCAGCCTGAGCCCTTCCCGCATCGGCCCCGGCGATCACCGATCCCACACCGGTGTGTCCCAGCCCGCGGTGTCCCAGCCGGCGGTGGCCTGGCGGAGCCAGGCGAGCCGCCTGCGGACCACCGGCTCGGCTGGCCCGGTGTACTCCTCGGCCAGCTGACGCGGCCATTCGGGTGGCTCCGGCGTGCCCGCCAGCGTCCAGGCGGCCTGCCGCGCCGCGCCCAGCGCGACGTACTCCTCGGGCGCCGGCACGAGAACGGGAACCCCGAGGATGCCCGGAGCCAGGCGGCGCGCCGCCTCGGACCGGGCTCCACCGCCGATCAGCAGCACCCGCTCGCGGGAGGCGCCCTGCGCCGCGATCAGATCCGCCGCCTCAGCGAGGGTGCCGAGCACGGCCTCGATCGCGGCCCGGGCGAAGTTGGCCGCCGTCGCGTTCTGCGTGGTCAGGCCCCGGAGCACGCCGGTGGCGTGCGGACGGTTCGGGGAACGCTCCCCGTCCAGGTAGGGCAGCAGCGCGATGCCACCCGCGCCCGGTTCCGCGGTCAGCGCCCGGGCTGACAGCCCGTCCAGGTCCGTGCCGATCAGGCTGGCGACCGTGGACAGCACCAGGCCCGCGTTGACCGTGGCGATCAGCGGCAGGAACCGGCCCGTGGCGTCGGCGAACCCGGCGACCATGCCGGACTCGTCCGCCGCGGCCCGCTCCGTGACTGCGTAGGCGGTCCCCGAGGTGCCGATCGAGGTGACCAGCTCGCCAGGGGCCAGGCTGAGCCCGAGGGCGGCGCCCATGTTGTCACCAGTCCCGGGGGCCAGCACGGCCCCGCCCGAGGTCTCGCCGACAACCTCGCTGGGCTTGGCGATCCGGGGCAGGCCGGGCTCGTGCCCGAGCGCCGCGGCGGCGACCTCGGGAAGCCAGCGGCCGGATGTGGGCGAGAAGTAGCCGGTGCCGGAGGCGTCGCCGCGGTCCGTGGCCGGCTCGGTCATGCCCGCCCCGAGCCGCCAGGTCAGCCAGTCGTGCGGCAGCATGACGCGGGCCACCCGGGCCGCGTGGCCGGGCTCGTGTTCAGCCAGCCAGCGCAGCTTGGTCACGGTGAACGAGGCGCTGGGCACGCTCCCGGTCTGCTCCGCCCACCAGCCTGGGCCGCCCAGCTCGGCGATCAGCTCCTGGGCAGCCTGGGCGGAGCGCAGGTCGTTCCAGAGCAGTGCGGGCCTGATCACCTCGCCAGCCTCGTCCACCACGACCATGCCGTGCTGCTGGGCCGCCACCCCGATCGCGTCGGCCCGGTCAAGCAGCCCCTGCCCGGCCTGTTCCAGGGCCGACCACCAGGCCGCCGGGTCACACTCGGTGCCCGGCGGGTGCGGGGCACTCCCCCGGGCCACGATCGTGCCGTCCTCTGCCCGGCAGAGCAGCACCTTGGTCGACTGCGTGGACGAATCCACCCCAGCCACGAGCATCGCTCACCCCTTCGCTACGACGGGACTGAACCTACTCCCGCGGGCCGGGCAGGCGGGAGCAGGGCCAGCCGGCCACAGGGCCGGGTCCGGGAGCGGCCGGGCGGCGGCCCCGGAACGGCCGTATTACTACTTTTAGTAATTACTTGTATACTTAGCGTGTGCACACCTTGTGTGCGGGCGCCGCTGGTCGGCAGCTCTCTCGCTGTACCGGAGGCATAAAGTGACACCGTTGGTCTGGCTGAGCTTCGCGCTGAGCGCGCTGATTTTTCTCACCATCGCCGGAATCCCGCTCTGGTTCGTCCTCAGGCACAAGGAATGGGGACCTCACCACCACGACACGACCGCCGTCTCCAGGCGGATCCCGGAGCGAGATACAGGCCCAGTCCCAGTCCCAGTCGAGATCCCGGTTCCAGTTCCGGTCCCAGTGACGGCCCAGCGGCTCAGCCGGCGCCCGGCAGGGTAACAGACCGGGCGGCCTGCCAGCCGGCGGTCAGCTGCAGCCCGGTGATCACCAGCAGGACCACGACCGGGACGGTCCAGCCGCCGATCGCGGAGTGCAGGAAGCCGATCGCCAGCGGGCCGGTGGTGGCGACCAGGTAGCCCACGCTCTGCGCAAACCCTGAGAGCGACGCGGCCACCCGCGGATCCGGGGCCCGGGCCATGGTGAAGAAGATCGCCAGGCCGAGCGCGGCGCCCTGTCCCAGGCCCAGCACCAGCACCCAGGCGGGGGCGCCACCCAGCGGGGCGAACCACGCCCCAGCCAGGCCGGCCGCGCTGGCGGTCACGCTGCCGGCGATCAGCGCCCGCTGGTTCCGCGCCCGGTGCGCGAGGACCGGGATCATCAGCGAACTGGCCGCCCCGCCCAGGTTCATCAGGGCGAGCAGCGTCCCGGCGCCGCCGGCGCTCACCCCCCGGTCACGGAACATCGTCGGCAGCCAGGACAGCGCCGCGTAGAAGGTCAGGCTCTGCAACCCCATAAACGCGGTGACCTGCCAGGTCAGCGCGTACCGGGAAAGTTTCAGCGGAACGGCAGGCCCAGCAGGACGCTCCCGGGTCTCCTGTGTCCCCCCGCGGCCCTGTGTCCCCCCGCGGCCCTGTGTTCTCCGGGACTCCTGTGTTCCCTGGGACTCCTGTGCTCCCTGGGACGACCCCTCGGGCTCCCCCGGCGCGGTGCGGGGCACCGTCCGGTACCGGCGCTGCGGCAGCCACGCCACTGCCGCGGCCAGCGCGGGGAGCGCCCAGACGGACAGGGACAGCGGGACCGAGCCGCCGGACAGGTTGTACACCGGAACCGCGATGAGTGACGCGAGAATGGACCCGGCGGACAGGCTGAGCAGGTAGAGCCCGATGAGCAGCCCGGCCCGCTCCGGTGCCCGCCGCTTGACCAGGCTGGGCAGCAGCACGTTCAGCAGCGCGATGGCCGCCGCGGCCAGCGCCGTGCCCGGGAACAGCAGCACGCCGGGCGCCGCGCCGCGCAGGATCAGCCCCACGGCCAGCAGGCCCACGGCCCCGCCAAGCACCTGCTCCTCACCGAACCGGCGGCTCAGCGGGGCGGCCACCCCGGAGAACACGCCGAAGGCCAGCACCGGGAGGGACGCCAGCACGGACACCGCGGCCTGCGACAGGTGCAGGCTCGCGGACAGTTCCGGGAACAGCGGCGGCAGGCTGGTAATCGCGGCCCGCAGGTTGAAAGCGAGCGCGATGACGCCCGCCAGCAGCAACGTGGCCGTCCGGGCCCGGCCGCGGGCCCGGGACGCGGCCGCTGCCCCGGCAGCGGCCGGCTCAGGCACAGCTCAAGTCAGGCACAGCTCAGGTCAGACGGCTCAGGTCGGACACAGCTCAG
>Ga0187863_10000365_pt1 | contig 38942 bp, 28 predicted proteins | sample June2016WEW_11_1_FD_132975 | JGI IMG/M metagenome (GOLD analysis project Ga0187863, IMG submission 132975) | Peatland microbial communities from SPRUCE experiment site at the Marcell Experimental Forest, Minnesota, USA - June2016WEW_11_10 | ecosystem: Environmental > Terrestrial > Soil >...
CGCGCCGTCTCCCTCGGCATGATCTTGAGCAATGGGGCGAGTTCCGGACCGTGCCTCTGCCCGGTGAGCGCCACCCGCAGCGGCATGAAAAGCTCCGCCCCCTTGCGTCCCGTGCGCTCCTTCAGAACTTTGACGAGCGACGCGAAGTCCCCTTGCGACTCATCGAGCGCCTGAGCCGCCGCAACGAAGAACTCGGGTCCCGCCGCGGCGACGATGCGGCGCTCCTCCGGCCCCAACGGCGGAAGCTCTCCCCGCACCACCTCGATCCACGGCGCCGCGTCCGCGGGCAGCACCACGTTATGGCGTACGAACTCCACGAAGTCCGCCGCATCGGCGAGCCCGAGCCAGGCGCCGATGTCGCCGGCCGACATGTGCTGCAACGTCTCTTTCTGCCAGTGCAGGAGCTGCGCTTCCTCGAAGCGCCCCGGCGATTTGCCGAGATGTTCGGGTCGAAAATGCGCCGGCATCTCGCCGGGCGCGAGCCATCCCTCGACATCGCCCGTGTGCCCCAGATGAAACAGATGATTCAGCAGGGCGGCCGGAAGAAAACCGCGCTCGCGGAATTCCTGCACGCTGGTGCTTCCGTGGCGCTTGGACAGGGGCGCCCCATCGCTGCCCACCAAGAGGCCGACGTGTCCGTAGTCCGGACGCCGCAGTCCCAAGGCATCCAGAATCATCAGCTGACGCGGGGTGTTGGTCAGATGGTCATCCCCGCGCAGCACGTGCGTGACGCCCATCGCTGCATCGTCCACGGCGTTGCAAAAAAAGAATGCGGACGTCCCATCCTCGCGCCGAATGATGAAATCGCCGATGTCGTTCGAGGCGAATTTCTGCGGCCCGTGGACCAGATCGACGAACTCGATGAGCTCATCCTTCGGCACCGCGAAGCGCAGCGTCCGCTTCGAGCCGCCGCCGATCCGCTCGGCGCGCTCCGCGGCGGACAGGCTCCTGCAGGTCCCTGCGTACCGCGGAGGCTTGCCCGCCATCCGCTGCAGCTTGCGTGACAGCTCCAGCTCCTCCGGGGTACAGAAGCAGCGGTATGCGCGCCCGTCGGACTCGAGCCGCCTGAACAGCCCACCGTACCATTCGCTCCGCTCCGACTGCGCGTACGGAGCGGACGGTCCACCCACGTCCGGCCCCTCGTCCCAATCGAGGCCCAGCCACTTCAGATCCCGCATCAATGCGTCGCGAAAGCGTGACTCGCTGCGCTCGACGTCCGTATCTTCGATGCGCAGGATGAATCGACCTGCGCTCTTGCGCGCCCAGAGATGGCTGAAGAATGCGGTGCGCGCGTTGCCGAGGTGCAGCGATCCCGTGGGCGACGGTGCGAAACGAGTGACGAGAAGCGGGCTCATGTCTTAAGATTGTACCCATTCGAGTACACTATCGGCATGAAACAGCTATTCCTCCTCGTCGGATTCCTCGCCGCCGCCCTGGTCTCACCCGGATACTGCGCCGACCCGCCGGCAGCTCCGGCAGCGAAGCCGGCACCTGCCACGCAAGTGCAGGTGATCACCTCGATGGGGAGCTTCACCATCGAGGTGAATCCCGAGCGCGCGCCCTTGACGGTCGCCCAATTCCTGAAGTTCGTTGATCAGGGGTTCTATGCGGGCACGATTTTTCATCGTGCGATTCCCAATTTCGTCATCCAGGGTGGCGGCTACGACGCCGACTACAAGCTAAAGGGCAGCCCACCGAAGGTGATCAATGAATCGGGCAATGGCTTGACCAATTCACGCGGCACGGTGGGGCTTGCCCGGCCGGCCGAACCCCATGCGGGCGATGTTCAGTTCTACGTGAATCTGGCCGACAATGCGGCGCTCGATCCGAGCGCGACCCGCTGGGGTTACGCAGTGTTCGGCAAAGTCGTGCAAGGCATGGACGTGGTCGACGAGATCGCGACCGTGTCGACCGGCGCCAAAGGCCCGTTCAAAGAGAATGCGCCGCTGAAGCCGGTCGTGATCCTGAAGATCGAGCGCCTCGCAACGCCGGCGTCTTGAGGCCGCCGCTCGCTTCATGACGGTTGTGCGGGATTGGCCATCCTCTTCATTTCGGATTTGCACATCGATGCCGCCCGGCCGGACATCACCGGGCAATTCGTCGAATTCCTGAGCACGGAGGCCGCCGGTGCGGAGGCGTTGTACATCCTCGGCGATTTATTCGAGTCTTGGGTCGGCGACGATGCGCCGGATTTCGGCCAAGCGCAGGCGCTCGATGCGATTCGGGCGCTGACGGCCCAGGGGGTGCCGTGCTTCGTCATGCATGGCAACCGGGATTTCCTGCTGGGGCAGACGTTCTGTGCAAGAACGGGCGCTCAGCTCCTGCCGGACCCCGTCATCGTGACCCTGTACGGCGAACCCGTCCTGGTCATGCACGGTGATGCCCTGTGCACCGATGACCGTGCCTACCAGCGGCTGCGGGCCACGGTCCGCGATGCGGATTGGCAGCGTCGATTCCTGAGGCTGTCCGCTGCGCAGCGCCGCGCACTCGCGGGCGCGGCACGTACCGGCAGCCAGGCGCATACGGCGTCGATCGCCTACACCATCGGAGACGTGAACACCGAGAGCGTCGCAGCGGCCATGCGAGCTGCCGGCGCCACCACGCTGCTGCATGGGCACACCCACCGGCCCGGGATCCATCCCTTCAGCGTCGACGGGCGCGCCTGCACCCGCATCGTGCTCGGCGACTGGTACACCCAGGGAAGCGTGGTCAGTTGGGACTCGAGCGGACCGGAGTTGAGATCGCTTCCGCGGGCGCCCTTGCAGGCGCCCCCGAATGAAAGCGAAACAGCTCATCGGGGCCATTGATGAGCTCGGCCTCCAGCTGTGCGAAGGCATCGATGCGCGGCTCGAGCAGGATCCCGGCGCGCCCCGCCGCGCGGCGCGCGAGCTCGAGATAGACCTTGAAGTGCCGCGATTCGGCGGCGTGCAATCCGGCGAAAAGCTCACCCGCAGGACCGCCGATCGCCGGCCCGAGCGCCGCGAAACGCTCGCAGGAGCGGGCCTCGATGAGCGCACCGCAAATCATGAGATCGACCTCGCGCTCTGGTTCAGCCTTGGCAACCAGGCGCCGCAATCGCTCGGCGTAGCGCCCCGGAGCGAGCCTGTGAGGCTCGATACCTAGTGCTTTGATGAGTTTCGCCACCTGTTCGTAATGACGCAGTTCCTCGCGTGCGAGGCGCGACATCTTGTCGGTGAGAACGAAATCCTCGGCATACGCGAACATCAGGGATAGTGCGGTGGAGGCGGCTTTCTTCTCGCAGTTGGCATGATCGATGAGCAAGACCTCCGGGCTTTCGCAGGCCCGGGCGATCCAGCTCGGAGGGGTCGGCGTGCGCAGCAGCGGGTGGGACACGATGCCTCTTGAGTGCATCACGCGGAAATCTTCAATTCTTCCGCCGCCTCCAACAGTTCGCGAGCCGACTGGAACCGGTCCTGCGGGGATTTCGCCAGCAAGCGCCGCAGAATCGGCTCATGACTCGAATACTTCGCATCGATCGGCGGGAGCTCCGCGCGCTTGTGCTTGTATATGACCTCCATCGCGGAGGCGCCCGTATAGGGCTTGCGTCCGATGAGCATCTCGTAATACACCACGCCGAGGCTGTAAAGGTCGCTGCGCGCGTCGATCAATTCAGCGTGTCCCTGCTCCGGACTCATGTAGTAGGGCGTGCCGAAAATCTCCCGCGTACCGGTAAGTTCCGCATCGAGCTCGTTGGCCTTCGCCAGGCCGAAGTCGATGAGGCACAGCGTACCGTCCGCGCGCAACATGACGTTCGCGGGCTTCAAATCCCGGTGCAGAACGCCGACCGCGTGAATGGCCTCGAGGGCGCTCGCCATCTGCTTGAGATACGACAGCGCCATCTCCGGCGCGACCGGCGTCTTCATCCGCTGGCGAAGATCCCCGGCGGGGAAATGTTCCATCGCGATGTACGCATGATCATCGGCGATCCCGAGGTCATAGATGCGCACGATGTTCGGATGATTGAGACCGGCGACGATCTCGTATTCCTGGAGAAAGCGATCGAATCCTACGATACGCTCCGAGACGTCCGGCACCTGGCTGAACACCTTGAGTACGACCAGCGTCGCGGCGCGCTCGCTTTCAGCGAGGTAGATCTTGCACATGCCGCCCGAACCGACCTGGCGGATGCAGCGGTGACCGCGGATGGTCATCGCGCCGAATTTGTAGAGCTGGTTGAAGTCCGGCAGCGCGCGGCGGGCGGTCATCGACTTGTTGTGTTCGCGCGATGCCGATGTGATGGCGCGGATGAGTCCGTCACGGTCGATCTTGCGTCCGTACAGCCGCTGAATTCTCGCCGTATCCGCCGGGCGCACGGGGGGTGCGTCTTGCAGCGCCACGACGACCAACGGCGCGAATTCCGCCTTGGCCGAGAGCTCCGCTGTCAGCGCCTGGGCGGGTGTCGTGACTTGAGCCCCCGTGGCCGCCAACCCGCCGGCTGCCGCGGCTGCGCCAGGCGCTGCAGGGGCGTCGAGGATGATGGCGGCATCGAAACCGGCGGCCGTGAACTTGTCGTCCAGCGGCTCGTCCTCTCCAAGGCGGTGCTCGTGGACTTGGGCATCCGGCCACTCGATCTCGATGTGCTTTCTTACCAGCAGCCGGTACTCGGGTCGTTCGGCGATGACCAGCAGACGCAGGCTCAAGATGGCAAGACCCGAGCCCGCTGCGCACGCCGCTGCGCGCGCGGTTGTAGCGAGGCCTTACAGGATGTGAACGGTCTTGAGGCCACGATTGACGCCATCGCGACGCTGCTGCTTAGCCTCGTCCGACCGCTCTCCCTGCAGGCGCTTCAAATATTCGGGCGTCACGTCTCCAGTCACGTACTCCCCCGAAAAGCACGACGTGTCGAAATCGGTGATTTTCGCGTGGTCGTGACGGACCGCGTGCACCAAGTCGTCCAAGTCCTGATAAATGAGCCAATCGGCGCCGATGATCTCCTGCACTTCAGCGTCCGTGTGCCCGGAAGCGACGAGCTCGGAAGCGTTCGGCATGTCGATTCCATAGACGTTCGGATAGCGCACCGGCGGCGCGGCGGAGGCGAAGTACACCTTCTTGGCGCCGGCCTCGCGCGCCATGTCGATGATTTGCGCGGACGTGGTGCCACGCACGATTGAATCATCCACCAGCAGCACCGTCTTACCCCTGAATTCCAGGTCGATGGCGTTCAGCTTGCTGCGCACCGACTTCGAGCGCTGTTCCTGGCCCGGCATGATGAACGTCCGTCCGATATAGCGGTTCTTGATGAAGCCCTCGCGATACTTGACGCCGAGGAGCTGGGCCACCTGCACCGCGGCCGTACGGCTCGTATCCGGAATCGGAATCACCACGTCGATGTCGTGGTCGGGGCGGCTCCGCTTAATCTTTTCCGCGAGACGCTCGCCCATGCGCAGCCGCGCCTTGTAGACCGAGATATTGTCGATGATCGAGTCCGGCCGGGCGAAATAGACGTACTCGAAGATGCACGGGGTGTGGCGAGCCATGGCGACACATTGCTGCGCGTAAAAGCGGCCCTGTTCGTCGATGAACACCGCTTCCCCGGGGGCGACGTCGCGCACCATCTCGAAACCGGACATGTCCAGCGCGACGCTCTCGGAGGCCAGCATCCACTCGGTGCCTTTCTTGGTGTCGCGCTTGCCGATGACGAGCGGACGGATGCCGTTCGGATCGCGAAAGCCCAGGATACCGTGGCCGATGACCATGGCCACCACCGCGTAGCCGCCACGACAGCGCCGGTAGACTGCATTTGCCGCGGCAAACACGTCGGCGGGCGTCACGCGTGGCGTGCCTACCCGCTGCAGTTCGGAGGCCAGCACGTTCAACAGCACTTCGGAGTCGGACGAGGTGTTGAGATGGCGCCGATCCTCGCGGACCAGAACCTCGGTCAGCTCTCGGGCGTTGGTCAAATTGCCGTTGTGACCCAAGCAAATGCCGTAGGGAGAATTCACGTAGAACGGCTGCGCATCGTGGGCGTTGTCTGCGCCGGCGGTCGGGTAGCGCACATGTCCGATGCCGACGTTGCCGCGCAGCTTGACCATGTGTTTTTGTTGGAAGACATCGCGAACCAAGCCCGAGTCCTTGCGCATGTAGAGCTCGCCCGCTTCGCTCGTCATGATGCCGGCCGCATCCTGACCGCGGTGCTGCAGGACGGTCAGCGCATCGTAGATTCGCTGATTGACGGCACTGACCCCGACCATTCCGACGATACCGCACATGATAGGCCTCCGGACTGTTGTCTTGCTTCAAGGCACCAGGCCTTATTTGTGGGCCTTTATTTTGAGCCCGGTAAGGCGCTCGAGCTGGGACCAGGGCTCGCCGTGCTCGCCGACCATGGCCCGCAACCAATCACCCACCGACTCGCCATACGGTATCAGCTTCGAGCGTCCCCACCAGTCCTCTTGGTTGAGGTGCAGGAGCTCTCCGCCGATGACCATCAATCCGACCAGCACCATGCCACGCACGATGCCGAAAAAAAGTCCGATCACGCGATCCAAGGGGCCGAGGCCCATGCTGCGCGTGAAATAGCCGAGCAGCATTCCGATCACCCAGCCGACCAGGAGTACCAGCACCAGAATGACCAGTCGGCCCACCCACGGCGCAATCTTCGGATCGGCCAAAAGGCCGCCCAGATGAGGTTCGACGACCGGGCCGAATCTCCACGCGCCCCAGATGGCCACGACCCAGAACGTCAGCGACACCGCCTCGCGAACGAACCCGCGAAGCAGGCCGATGAAGATCGAGCCCAACAGGACCACCAAAATCAGGACATCGGCTCCAGTCAAAATGCACCTTTGGCGCCTTCTTAACGGATAAATCCTGCGGCGTCCTCGACAGGACCGGCATTCTACCCAACCCGCGGCGAGACTACCGTGAAACGGATGTCACAAACGGGCCGCCAGTCACGAGTTCGGCGCTACCAAGGTTGAGGGATGCCCCGCCGCCCTGAGCTTGCCCGCAGCGCGCTCGGCGGCGCCGCGATCGGCAAGAGGCCCCATGCGCACCCGATACCGCAGAGACGGACCCGAGCCGCTCGCACTGACATAAAGCGATGACGCGCCCCGCGCCTGCAGTTGATGCATCAATCTTTCAGCGTTTGCCCGGCTCGCAAAGCTGCCGAATTGCAACGACCAGCCCCGATGTCCTTGCGCACCGGCTGATCCGCCCACAGCCGATTTGGGGGCCAAGGCCGGTGTTTCAAGCGTGGATCCGGAAGGATTCCCAGAATCCCCGGATGCAGAGCGCTCCCCGGATGGAGTATGGGAAGGTCCTTGCGCTTGCAACGTGGTCACGGTGGGCGCGCTCGGAGAGGCGCCGTGTTCGGGTGGCCCACTGTCGGATGCAGTCGCCGCTGCGCCATCGCCCGCCGACGCGCCGCTTGCAGCCGCCGACGCTCCGTCCGATGCAGCGCCCGATGCGGCCACAGCGGCCGGTGGCGGCGTGGCCGCCGATGCACCTTCCGCGAGGTCGGGCTCCGCCGTCGAAGTATTGGTCGTCAAATCGATGGAGAGGCTGCGGGTGGCCGCCGGCATTCCGGAAGTGAGCGGCGGCGCCGACGGCTGTCTCGGGCCCGAGAGCATTTCCGGAACGATCAACACGATGAGCGCCACCAGCACGGTGGCACCGATCAGGCGTTCCTTCACACGGCGTTCCATCATGGACGAAGAGTATATTCGCGCGGACTCTCGCGCGGCAGCGCACCGCGTGCTTCGAGCCAGTCCATTGCGGGTCCCACGGTGTGAAAGGAGCCGAAAATCACGATGCGATCGCCACGACCGGCGGTGGCGACCGCGGCATCGCAAGCCGCGGCGATGTCCTCGAGCGCGTGAATCCGCGCGGTGCCGGGTGCGTCCGCGATGCGCGCGGCCAGTTGCGCGCCGCTCGTACCGCGAGCGCCAGCGGTCGAGGCGAGCCACCACTCGTCGATGCAACCGGCGAGCGCCGCGGCAACGCCGGCGGCGTCCTTGTCCCCCAAAATGCCGCACACCGCCAGCGTTCGTCCGGCGGCCGGCATGGAGCGTAGATTCTCGGCGAGCACCGCCGCCGCGGCCGGATTGTGTGCCACATCCAGGATGAAGGTCGGGCCGGCGGTCTCGATGACCTGAAAGCGCGCCACCAGCCGCACCGAGGTGAGCCCTCGACCTATCGACTCGCGCGACGGTTCGATGGCTGGCTGCAGTTCCTCGAGGGCCGCCAGCGCGGCGGCGGCATTGCGGTACTGCGCCTCGCCACGCAGCGCCGGCGGCGGCAGATCCGATAAATCCCAGCGCGCACCTCGATATCTCCAGGAGCCTGCGTGCTCGGTGAAGTCATACTCGCGGCCGAGTCGCTTGAGCGGCGCACCGAGGCTCGAGGCGATACGCTCGAGCACGTCCGGCATGTCGCGGCTGCCGAGCACCGCCGGCACGCCGCGCCGGAATATTCCCGCCTTTTCGCGCGCGATGTCCTCGAGTGTCGAGCCGAGAAACTCCTGATGGTCGAGACCGATGCTCACGACCACCGCGACCGTCGGATCGACGATATTGACCGCATCCAGCCGACCGCCCATGCCGATCTCGAGCACCCATGCATCGAGCCTCGCAGCCTCGAAAATCAACATCGCAGCGAGCGCGTTGTACTCGAAAAAGGTCAGCGAGATCTTGTCCTCTTCGGCCCCCATGCACGCGCTCTCGATCCTGTCGAAAGCCCACGCCAGGGTGTCCGCGCCTGCCCAGCAATCCTGCACCCGGACGCGCTCGCGATAGTCGCGCAGATGCGGTGAGGTGAACGTGCCGACCTTGAGGCCTGCGGCGCCGAGAATGGAGGTGCAATACGCCGCGACCGATCCCTTGCCGTTGGTGCCCGCGATGGTGATGACCGGAACTCGCGGCTGAGTCCAACGCAGACGCTCGAGAACCCGGGCGATGCGCCCCAATCCCAGATCGATCGATTGCGGGTGCACCCGTTCTTGGTGGGCAAGCCACTCGGAAAGCGTCCGCAAGTGGGGCCCGGCGAGCTTAAGCCGCTTGCGGCTCTTTGCCCGTCATCAACCGCAGCATCGAGCCGATGCGGTCGCGCATTTCGCGCCGGTCGACGATCATGTCGAGCGCGCCGTGCTCGAGCAGGAACTCGCTGCGTTGAAACCCTTCCGGCAGGGTCTCGCGCACCGTCTGCTGAATCACCCTCGGCCCGGCGAAACCGATCAGCGCTTTCGGTTCGCCGATGTTGATGTCCCCGAGCATGGCGAGACTCGCCGACACGCCGCCCGTGGTCGGATCGGTCATCACCGAAATGAACGGCAGCCGTGCCTCCGACAAACGCTTGAGCGCGGCGCTCGTCTTGGCCATCTGCAACAGCGAATACAAGGCCTCCTGCATCCGGGCCCCGCCGCTCGCCGCGAAGCACACCAACGGCGAGCGGTTTTCCAGGCAATGCTCCACGGCGCGTACGAATTTCTCGCCCACCACCGATCCCATGGAGCCGCCCAGAAAACGGAATTCGAACGCACAGGCAACGATCTCCATGCCCGCCAGGGTTCCGGACATGACGATCAGTGCGTCGCGCTCGCCGGTCTGCTTCTGCGCCTGGGTGATGCGGTCCTTGTAGCGCTTGGAGTCCTTGAACTTGAGCGGATCCTCGGGCGCGACCTTGACTGCGATTTCCTTGGTGGATCCGGTATCGAGAAATTTGAGCAGCCGTTCGCGTCCATTGATGCGCATGTGGTGGCTGCACTTGGGACACACGTGAAGATTGCGCTCGATTTCGGCCTTGTAGAGCACCGCATCGCAGGCTGGACACTTGGTCCACAGCCCTTCGGGAACCGAACGGGTGCGCCGCTCTGTTTTGATGCGCGACGGGACGATTCGCTCGAACCAGGTCATGCGCTAGCCCGGCCTATGGGATTGTTCATGAGTTATCTTTTTAGTTTAGCAAAAAGGGCGCGGGCGGTGCAGGTATCCCGAATTGGGGCGGATAGTCCACCCGCCACAGGTACAGTCCGGAGGCGGGTGCGGTCGGGCCTGCCAGGCGGCGATCTCGGCTCTCGAGGATATGCCGCATCGAGCCCTCGGGGTCCGTTTCGCGCTGAGCTTCAACGAGGGTGCCGACGATGTTGCGCACCATGTGGTGCAGATAGGCGTTCGCCGTGATCTGCATCCACACCCAATCGCGGTCGCGGCGCACCTCGATCCGCTCGACCCGGCGCTTCGGGGACTTCGATTGACACTCGACCGAGCGAAAGGCCGAGAAGTCGAGTTCGCCGATCAGCGCCTGAGCGGCGCGGTGCATGGCATCGGCGTCCAGGGCTCGCGGGATCCAGGCGCTGCGCAGCCGCTGCAGCGCGGAGCGCGCGCTCGAGTTCAGGATGTAATAGCGATACGTGCGCCGTACCGCGCTGTGCCGGGCGTGAAAGTCCGCAGCGACTTCGCCCGCCCACTGCAGCGCGATGGTCGACGGCAGACGGGTATTCGTCCCCAGGATCCAGGCGCGCGCGGTGCGCGCAGCCTCGGTGTCGAAGTGAATGACCTGGCCGACGGCGTGCACACCGGCGTCGGTGCGCCCGGCGCAGATCGCAGTGACGCGGGCACCCGCGACGAAGCCCAGCGCCTCCTCGACCGCATCCTGCAAGCCCACCGCATGGGCTTGGGATTGCCAGCCGGCAAACTCCGTTCCGTCGTATTCCACCAACGCGGCGATGCGGCGCACGCCTGAGGCGGCGGTACCGCCGGCACCGGTGGTTCCCGCCGCGTCGGAGTCGAGAATGCTCAACCCGGCAGCGATTCGATCAGGCGCGAGGCTTCCTGTTTCTGGCTGGCAGAGCCTTCCTGCACGACTTCCTCGAGAATGCTGCGTGCACCTTCCGGATCGCCCATGTCCATATAGGCGCGAGCCAGGTCGAGTTTGGTGCCGACCTCGCTCATGGTCACGGGCTCGAGCTCGGAGAGCGGTACGTCGACCGCTTTCAGCTTATTGGTCTGAGCCTGAAACTTATTGGTGGGGTGCTCGGCGCCATTCATCGCCTCACCCACGTCGAGATCGACGCGACGGTTGCGCTGACTGGCCTCGAATACCTCGGTGGAAAACACTTCCTCGGCCGCCCGAGGCTGCGACACGGTATCACCGGTCCCCAACGCGTTCGCCAGGCGATCGAGATCGAGGTCGATGCTGTCGGAATTGAGTCCGCGCAGCTTGGACGTCGAGTCGACATCCACCTTGTCGGCGTCATGGATATCGGAGAACTCCGGCGCGTTCTTCGCCGCCGGCGCTTCGCGCGGCATCAGCACCGTAGGTGCGGATTCCGGCCCGAGCACCGCGGTCTTGATTTCCTCCGGCGGCGAATCGAGATCTGCGATGAACGAAGCCTCGAGCTCGCGCTCCAGCTCGGTCAGATCGCGGTCCCGCGCATTGTTGGCGGCTTCTTCCATCATCCGCCGCGAACGCTCGTCGAGACCCGCCACCATGGTCGGTGCGTCCGCCGGATGATCGGTTTCCTCGAGAGGCTGGATGTGATCGCTCGACGGCGAACCGGTTTCCTCCAGATGATCGAGGTTCAGTCCGAGATCATCGATTGCGACCTCCGCCGTTTGATCGGCCCGCAGCGCCGGGGCGCGCGGGGCGCGCATCTCGGTGGTCTTGAGAGCCGGCGATTCCTGGGTGGGCGCGTCGGCATAATTCATCAACTCGGCTTCAACCGTCGGCTCGTCGCGCGGCGGCATCTCGCGGGTCGGCGATTCGTCCGCGCCGCGATCCGGCGTATCGAGAGTGAAATCCAGATCCGAACTGCCATGCAGTCCCGGTGATTCGCCGGTGGCGGCGGTGTCGTCGTTCTCGTCCGCGACGCCATGATCCAAGGTGCTTCGCTCGCCTTCCGGCTCGCCGAACAAATCGATGTCGACGCGGTTCTCGCCGCCCTCGAGGTTGAGGTCCACCAGCGCACCGGCTCCGCGGCCGCTGCCTGCGGCGCTCCCGGCGAACATCGGCTCATCGGGGCAAATTTGCTTGCCCATGATGACGATCTTGTCCCACTCCCCGGCAGGTGCACGGTCGCGGGTCGCCTCGAGCTGCTTCGCAGTTTGCAGGAATGCGTCCTTGTTGCCCCAGACGAAATAGATCTCCAGGAGCTTCATCCTGAGATCGCGCCGTTCGGGCTCGCGCTCGAGCGCGATGCGCACCAGATCGGCGGCCTGGTCATACAGGCCGTAGGCCATGTGAAAATCGGCTTCCGCCAGCGGGTCGCCCTGATCGAGATTCACCGCGCTCTCGCTGGAGAAGGTGTCCTCGTGCGACTTCAGCTCGCCGGTATCGCCAAATCGGCCGGTCTCCGCCGTGAAATCAGGCACGGGGTGCGAACCGGACTCCTCGACCACGATGGAATCGTTTCCGCGGCGCATGCTCGTGAGCTTGGCGGCCGAGTCCTCGAGATCCGACACATGAGTTTCATCGAAGCCGGCGCCGAAATCGTTCGGCGAACCGATGGAGCCCTGCTTGCGGCGCCGCCATGCGGCAAAGCCGAGGAGCGCCAGTATCGCGGCGAGCACGGCACCCACCAGCCACACGTTGTCCTGCAACCAATCGAGCCAAGAACCCGAGGCGACCACCGGCGCCGGAGCCGGTTTCTTGACCACAGGCTGCGGTGCGGGCGGTACCGGCACCCCCGTATTGGGTTCGGCCGGCGGCAGTGCCGAGGGCTGCGCAGCGCTCGCGGGCGGCTGCGTCGCCGGAGGTGTTTGCACCTGAGCCGGCGGCGGCGTGGGCGCGACGGTGCTGGCCGGAGGCGTTGCCTGCTTCGCGGGCGCTATCGCGGCCGGCGGGGGCGCCGGCATGCCGAGCTTCTTCTGCAAGGCTGCGAGTTCTTGGTTGCGGATGTCGATCAGACGCTTCGAATCCGCCAACTGGCTCTCGAGATCCTTTACGCGGTCCCTGAGCCCCTGCTGATCGGAGTTGCCGGCGCTCGAGCCATTCCCGGCCGCGGCACCGCTGCCGCCGGCTGTCGGGGTGACCAGCCGCAAGTGTCCGCTCGGGACGGCGCTGCCGCCGGCGGTGCGCCACGCGTCCATCTGGCGGTGAACCTCGCCCATGGCCTCGCGCTCATTCAGAGCCGCAATGTCGTCCGCGCCCGGAACGCGCAGCACCGCGCCGCGGCGCAGAACATTGATGTTGCCGCCAAACGCATCGGGGTTCGCGCGATACAGAGCGATCATGGTTTGATCGATGTTCGCCGCTGTATCGGCGTGTAGGCTGCGGGCGATCTTGGTGAGCGTATCGCCTTTGGCCACCTCGATAGTGCCCGAAGGAGCCGCGGAGCCGCCGGAGGCTGCGGAGGATTCGGGCAGCGCGGGCGCGCTGGGCGGCGGTGCCGCTGCAGGCTGATGTCTCGATCGGCGACCGGCGCTCGGGGCCGGAGACGGCGCCGGCACGTTCGCGGAGGCCGCCGGTGGCGTCGCGGCCGTGGACGGCGAAGCGGCCGCCGTGGGGGCGGTCACTGCTGCCGAGGTGCCGGCGTTCTCGCCGGGCGTGTACACCGGCGGGTCGAGCAGCACGGTGTATTCGCGCATCAGGCGCCCGCGCGCCCAATTGACCTCCACCAGGAAGGTCAGAAAAGGTTCGGGGATGGCGTCCGTCGAACGTACCAATAGGACTTCGCGGCCATCCTTGCCCTTGCCGACCTTGAAGGTCAGCGACGACAGGAACGGCGGACGGTCGATGCCGTAACGAGTGAAGGCGTCCCGCGGCGCCAGCGACGCGCGAAGTGCGGTCAATTCCTCGGGCGTGGCCGCGATCAGGTCGATCTCGGCGTTCAGCGGCTCATTCAATGCCGAGTTCAAGTGGATCTCACCGAGCCCTAACGCCCACGACGAGGTCGACCACAAAAAGGACAGAGAAAAGAGGCCCGCCAACAGCTTTATGCGCGGCATCGTCACTGACATTTTTTCTCCCAGAATTCTGCTAGGCGAGAGAGGCTAAACTTCATTGTCCGTTAGGAGCTTGGAAGCGAAATCTCATTTGCCTTCAACTGCCTTTAACATAAGCCAAACTATATCTTACCGCGCACTATTTACCAAAATCTGGGCGACTGAAACTGCGTTATGTGCCGCACATTTCCTAACATTATCGGCAACTACCCAAAAATTTAGAGCCCGATCACGAGTCGGATCGGGGCGCACTCGTCCTACGTATACCCTATCTGGGGCGGTCGCCAGTGTGGCCGGCGTCGGGAATTGCGCAGCTGAGTCGCGCTCGATCACCTCGATTCCGCTGCCGCGTCGCAACACCTCGAGGGCCTCGAAGGCACTAATCGGGCGCCCGAACGCCGCGTGCACCGCCAGGCTGTGACCAAAAAACACCGGCACTCGGACCGATGTCGCGTTTACCGCGAGCGACGGCGACCCGAGCAGCGCCCGGGTCTCCTCCCAGAGACGACGCTCCTCCCGGCTCGAGCCGTCGTCCTCGATGACATCGACCTGCGGGATCACGTTGAAGGCGATCTGGCGCCCGAACGCCCGCCCGCGGGCGCGCTTGCCGCTGAGCATGGCGACCGTCTCGCCGGCGAGCTCATCCATCGCCGGTCGGCCGCTTCCGGAGACCGCCTGATAAGTCGCCACTTCCACCCGCTCGAGCGGCGCCATCGCCGCGAGCGGCGCGAGCGCCGTGGCAAGCGCAACGCTCGCGCTGCCGGGCAGCGATACCAGGCCGCACCGGCCGACCGGGCGCCACGCGGCCGCATTTACATCGGCTGCGATCATGGGCACGCCGGGCCGCAAACGAAATGCCGGCGAATTGTCGATCACCCAGGCATGCGCGGCAGCGGCTTCGGCATAGCGCTCGGCGAGCGCCGCCCGCCCGCAGAAGAACACCAGATCCGAGCGCGAAAAATCGAATGCCGCGACGTCCGAGGTCTTGAGCTCGTCATCTTGGCTGCCTCGCTCGTCGGAAATCGCCCGGCCGACGTTGCGCTGATCTTCGAGCACGTGCAGCTCGGCCACCGGCAAATCTTGCGCCCGAAGCTGGGCAATCAGCGCCTCACCGATCAGGCTCGACGCACCGACGACCGCGACGCGGAGCTTGGTGGTTGAACCGCTCATTCGACCGCCCGGGTGATGACCGGCGTCGCGCACACCACATCCGCACATTGCGCACGGTGCCTCAAATAATGATCCATCAGCACCAGCGCCATCATCGCCTCGGCGATGGGCGTCGCACGAAATCCGACACAAGGGTCGTGGCGCCCGGTGGTCGCGATCTCGCAGGCGTTGCCGTCCAAGTCGATGGTGGCGCCGGGGACCGTGATGCTGGAAGTCGGTTTGAGCGCAATGCTCACGACGATCTCCTGCCCGGAGGAGATGCCGCCGAGTACGCCCCCCGCATGGTTGCTCTTGAAGCCGGTTGGCGTCAGCTCGTCGCGGTGCTCGGAACCGCGCTGCTCGACGGCCTTGAAGCCGGCCCCGATCTCCACGCCTTTCACGGCATTGATGCCCATCAAGGCGCCGGCGAGATCGGCGTCGAGACGACCGAATACCGGCTCTCCGAGGCCGGGGGGTACGCCGCGTGCGACGACGGTGACGCGCGCACCGATGGAATCGCCCGCCTCGCGCGCCCGCCAGATGAGATCCTCGAGTTCCTGCAGACGACCCGGGTCCGGGCAAAAGAACGGATTCGAATAGGCGCTAGACGGGTCGACCGGATCGAGCCGCAAGGCGCCCATCTGCGCGAGATAACCTTGGATGCTCACGCCCAAACGTTCGCGCAGGTATTTTCGGGCGATGGCGCCCGCGGCGACCCTCATCACCGTCTCTCGCGCCGAGGAGCGGCCACCGCCTCGATAGTCCCGGAAGCCGTATTTTTGCTGATAGGTATAATCGGCGTGGCCGGGCCGAAACCGATCCTTGATCTTCTCGTAATCGCGCGACCGCTGATCCTCGTTCTCCACGAGCAGCCCGATCGGCGTGCCGGTTGTCCTGCCTTCGAAAACCCCCGACAGGATGCGCACGGTATCGGACTCGCGCCGCTGGGTGGTGAACTTCGACGTGCCCGGTCGGCGACGATCCACATCCGCCTGCAGATCCGTCTCGCGCAACTCGAGTCCCGGTGGGCATCCATCCACCACGCAGCCGAGCGCCGCTCCATGGCTTTCGCCGAAGCTCGTGATCGTGAAGATCTTCCCGAACGTATTTCCAGCCACGTGTCAGTTCCTCTTCAAGGCGGCCGCCTGCAGTATGAACACCCCGCCGCCGCCCATGGCGATGTCGGGCCAGACGAACGGCAGACGTGGAAACGCGCGCATCAGCGCGTCCTCGGTGTTGCCGACTTCGACGACCAAAATGCCGTCGTCGGCCAGATACTGTGGCGCCGCGGACAAGATCGCGCGCACCGAGTCCAGCCCGTCGACACCCGAAGCAAGGCCGATCCTGGGTTCGTGTCGATACTCGCGAGGCAGAGCGCGCATCTCTTCTCGCCCCACATAGGGCGGATTGCTGACGATGATATCGTACCGACGGCCGGCGAGCGCGGCGAAGTGATCGGATCTCAAGATTCGCACCCTGTCGGTCAGCGCCAGGCGGCGTACATTGCGCCTGCACACACGCAGCGCGTCCGTGGAGATATCGACCGCGTCCACCGCGGCGCGTGGGAACGCCTTGGCGCTCGCGAGCGCGATTGCGCCCGAGCCGGTCCCGATGTCGAGAATGCTGCGCACGCGGCGCGGATTGACCCAGGGCTCGAACCGGTTCTGGATCAGCTCCGCGATCGGGGATCGGGGCACCAGCACGCGCTCGTCCACGTAGAGCTCGAGTCCCGCGAAGAATGCCCGGTGAGTCAGATAGGCGAGCGGCAACCGCTGCTCGATTCGCCGGTCGAGGAGCGAGTCGATGCGCGCGCGCCGGCGCGCCGTCAGTGCTTTGCCGTAGGCGCCGATGCCCTCCGCGTGGGACAGACCCGCCGCGAAGAATACGAGCTCGGCGGCCTCGTCCCGCGCATTGTCCGTGCCATGGCCGAAATGAACATGGGCGCGGCGCATCGCCCGTGCGCAACGCTCGATGGCGGCGCCCACCGTCTCGGGTGACGTATGGGATAATCGGCGCATGACTCCTCAATCCAGATTGGCAAGTGTGGCGGTGATGGGCGTCGCCGTGCTGCTTGGCATCGGGGCGGCGCTTCTCTGGCGGCATTCCTCCGCCCCGGGCAATCTCACGACGGGATCTTATCTGTCGCCGCGGCGTGCGCTGCCTGATTTTAGCCTGATCGACCAAAGTGGCCACGCTTTTGGACCGCAAGATCTGCGCGGCCGGTGGTCGTTTCTGTACTTCGGCTACACCAACTGCCCGGACGCCTGCCCGACCACGCTGACCACATTGGCGGCTCTCGAGAAGCGTCTGCGGGCGAGCGGCGCTGCCGTGCGGCCCCACGTGGTCTTCGTCTCGGTGGACGCCAAACGCGATACGCCGGCACAGCTCGCCCAATTCGTGCCCTATTTCGACCCCGAGTTCGTCGGCGTGACCGCCGCGAGCCAGCCGCAGATCGAGGATCTGGCGCGTAAACTCGGGGTGGCGGTGTACCTGCCGACGCCGAATGCCGACGGCAGCTACGCCGTGGAGCATACGGGCGAAATATTGGTCGTGGATCCGCAAGGCAAGCTCGCCGCGATCCTCACCGGACCCTTCACCGCGAGCGCGCTGCAATTGGATTTCGGGCGCATCGTGGCCGGCCGCGGATGAGCGGCGAAAACTCGCCTCGCCCTGCGGCCGGCAGCGGCGGCTGGCGCGCCCGGATGTTTGTCGGGATGCAGTATCTGCTGCCTCAACACCGAGTGTCGCGCGCCGTCCTTTGGGCCACACGCGTGCGCGCGCCTTGGTTCAAGAACAGGCTGATCCGGGGATTTCTGAAGCTGTTCTCGGTCGAAATGGGTGAGGCGGCCGAGACCGACCCGTATCGCTACGCCACTTTCAACGAATTCTTCACTCGGGCGCTGCGATCCGACGTACGTCCGATGGCCGCGGCGGTGGACGACATTGCCTGTCCTGTGGACGGCCGGGTGAGCGAATGCGGCGCGATCGAGGGGAACTCCCTGCTGCAGGCGAAGGGCCGGCGCTACACGCTTGCGGAGTTGCTGGCCGACCAGCCCTGGGCGGCACGTTTTGCCGGCGGCTCGTTCGCGACCATCTATCTAGCACCCTTCAATTACCATCGCATACACATGCCCGTCGGCGGACGGCTGCTCGATACGGTGTTCGTCCCGGGACGGTTGTTCAGCGTGAACGACGCCACCGCGCAGCGGGTGCCTCGGCTGTTCGCGCGCAATGAGCGCGTGTTGACGCTGTTCGAAAGCGAGTTCGGCGCTTTCGCGGTGGTGCTCGTGGGTGCGCTCAACGTCGGCAGCATCGCCACCGTGTGGGCGGGCGACATCACGCCGGCCGCGCGGCGCGTCGTCACCCGCCTGGGCTCTCCCGACATCACCCTGCCGAAGGGCGCCGAACTCGGCCGCTTCAACATGGGATCGACCGTGATCCTGTTGTTCGAGCCCCAGCGGGCCGCGTGGGACCCCGCGCTCTGCGCGGGATCGGTGGTACGGCTGGGCCAGTCGCTGGGCCGTCTGGCATGAGCGTCGAGTCGCCGCGCTCCTGGCGTCCGCACGCCACGCACGCCGCACTCCGGCGGCGCGCCGCGCTCGTCGCCCGCCTGCGGGACTTCTTCGCCTCCCGCGCAGTGCTGGAAGTCGAGACGCCGATCTTGAGCGCCGCTGGTGTGGGCGACCCGCAGATCGAGAGCCTGAGCACGCGAGTGCGGGGACTGCCGGGAACCTCTTATCTCTCGACCTCCCCGGAATTTCCGATGAAACGGCTGTTGGCTTCGGGGGTCGGTGACATCTATCAGCTCTGCAAGGTGTTCCGCGACGGGGAAATCGGCCGCTGGCACAACCCGGAGTTCACCCTGCTCGAATGGTATCGCCTCGGCTTCGACGATACGGCGCTGATGTCCGAAGTGGATGCCCTGGTCCGGGAGCTTCTCGCGCCCGAGCGGGTGCTCGCGCCGGCGCAACGTCTGACCTACGCCGAATCGATCCGACGGCACGCCGGCGTCGACCCGGAGCGAAGCACCGACACGGAGCTCGACCGCGCTGCCGAGTCTCACGGCATCGCGTGCCAGGCGACCTTGGATCGCGATGCGAAGCTCGACCTGTTGATGGGCTTCGTGGTCGGACCCAAACTCGGCGCCGAAGGCCCCTGCTTCATCTGCGACTACCCCGCCTCGCAAGCCTCGTTGGCGCGCCTGAAACCGGGGTCGCCGCGCGTCGCCGCGCGCTTCGAGCTCTACCTGGACGGCATCGAACTCGCCAACGGCTTTCACGAACTCACCGACGCGGCCGAGCAACGCCGCCGGTTTCTGCGCGATCTCGCCACGCGCCGCGAGCGCGGCCAGCACCAGCCCCCCATCGACGAGCATCTGCTATCCGCCCTCGCCGCCGGCCTGCCCGACTGCGCCGGCGTCGCCCTCGGCTTCGACCGCCTGGTCGCCATCGCCCTAAAAGCCGAGCGCCTCTCCGACGCCATGGCCTTCACCATCGACAACGCCTGACTCAACGCCGCGAGCCCCGCAACCGCCCCATTTGGCGACGAGGGCGGCGCTATCGCACAGGCGTACGCCATTCACAAAACGAATATGGGTGATGGCGACCGACTCGCGATTGCGGCCCCGAAGCCTCCAGGGAGGGATTCACGGCGGTCCGGAAAATGCCCCTCCGCTCCGGCCCTCACCGCTCGTTCGAAATAGTTAGCCTTTCCCCCGCGAAAGATACTCCCCAGTCCGCGTGTCAATCCGCACCGTCTCGCCTTCATTGATGAACAGCGGCACCCGCACCGTCGCCCCCGTCTCCAGCTTGGCCGGCTTCGATCCCCCGGTCGCCGTATCGCCGCGCAGACCCGGGTCGGTCTCGACGACTTTGAGTTCCATGTGCGCCGGCGGGGTGACCTGCAGCGGCACACCGTTCCACAGCGTGATGACGCACATCGTGCCGTCTTTCAGCCATTGAGCGCCTTCACCCACCGCTTGCTTCGACGCAGTCACCTGCTCGAAATTCTCGGGCACCATGAAGTGGAAGAAGTCCCCGTCGCTGTACAGGTACTGCATATCCGTGTCGACGACGTCGGCAGCCTCGACCGAATCGCCCGACTTCCATGTCCGCTCGATGGTGCGCCCGGTCTTCAAGTTGCGGACCCGGACCCGATTGAACGCCTGCCCCTTGCCCGGCTTGACCATTTCGTTCTCGACGATGGTGTACGGGTCGCCGTCGATTAGTATCTTGAGTCCGGATTTGAATTCGTTGGTGCTGTAGTTAGCCATGAAGGCCTCGGAATCAAAGGGCGCGTATCATAGCGGGAACACTCGCGTGACGCCAATTTCGTCACAAATCATGGTCTTGGCAAGACGCCGTTCCCAGAATCACGGAAACCCTGGTGCTACACTCTGGCTGTTTCGCTTAAGGATCTGACCGTCGAGGAAAAGCCAGTGACCGAACAGGGCGCCGTCCCCATGATCGTGATGACGCGGTCCCAGGACCACGTCGAGGCGATCAATTCCACGCTGCGTAAGGCCGGCCACCCGGTTCATTGCACATGGCTGCCGGATGCCCGCGATTTGTCGGACGCCATCACGCAGCTCAACCCGGAAATGCTCGTCACGTTCATCGAGGAGCTCGGCACTGACCTCGCCTCGATCATGAAGATCAAGCAGCAGACGGCACCCGAAATGCCGGTGCTGATCGTGCGCAGCCAGATCGACGAGAACGCGATCGCCGAGGCGATGCGCCTGGGCGCTCAGGACGTGGTGACGCTCGCCAACCGCAGCCGCTTGCAGTCGGTGGTCTCCCGCGAGCTGCGGGCTTACCGCCTCGAGCGCGCGCTGTCGACCACGCTCTCCTCCGCCCGCGAGTATCGCGAGCAGCTGCAGAAATTCCTGGAGGGGTCGGCAGATGCCATCACTCACGTGCAGGAAGGCATCATCGTCGATGCCAACCGGGCGTGGCTCGAGCTATTCGGGTACTCCGGAGACGACGCGCTCACCGGCACGCCGCTCATGGATTTGTTCGAGCAGGACACCCATCCCGCCCTGAAGGGAGCGCTCGTGGCGTGCCTCCAGGGCAAGTGGTCGGACCACGGTCTGAAGGTTCAGGCGTTGTTGTCGGACGGCTCCACCCTTCCGCTGGTCCTATCGCTCACCCGGGCGGATTACGAAAACGAGCCCGCTACCCGCATCAGCATTCCCGCGAACCACAGAAAGGATCATGATCTGGAGGTTCAGCTCGCGGACGCCGTGAAGAACGATGTGACGACGGGCTTCCTGCAGCAGCGCTATCTCGTGGCCGCCATCCGCGAGCGCTGCACGCACGCGATGAAGGGCGGAGTGCGCCAGTTCGCCTACTTGAAACCCGACCGGTTCTCGGAGATTCAAGCGACCATCGGCGTGCTCTCGAGCGAGGACTTCATGGCGCAACTCGCCGAGCTCGTGCGCATGCATCTGACCGCGACGGATCTCTGCGGCCGATTCGGCGGCAACGGATTTTTGATCATGCTCGACCGGGGCACGGCGCGCGACGTCGAGACCTGGGCCGAGAACGTGGTCCAGCGCATCGGCGACCACACGTTCCAATTCGACGAAAAGAACCTCTCGGCAACGGTAACGGTGGGATTGGGGCTCCTGCCCCCGGCCAATCCAGACGCGTCGGCCGCCATCGCCGACGCGGTGAACGCTGCACGGCGCGGCCGCGAGCTCGGCGGCAATCAGATGTACGCGGTCGACAAGTCCGACACCGACACCCGCGTGCAGGCCTACGACAAGATCTGGGTCAAGCACATCAAGAGCGCCCTGATGGAGAATCGCTTCCGGCTGGTCCAACAGCCCGTCGCGAGTCTTTTGGGCGAGGACAAGGGCATGTTCGACGTGCTGGTCCGCATGCTCGACGAACAGGGCAACGAAGTGCTGCCCGCGGAGTTCATTGCGGCCGCCGAGCGCAACGATCTGATGAAGAACATCGACCGCTGGGTCATCGGCGCCTCCATGTCCTTCGCCGCCAACCGCAAGGCCGCCTGCATTTTCGTACGCGTCTCCAAGGACACGATCCTCGACAAGAGCCTGATCGGCTGGCTCGAAACCCAATTGAAATCGCTCAAGATCGAGCCCAAGCGGCTGTGCATCCAGGTGACCGAAGAGATCGCGATGCAATACGTCCGTCAGACCACCGAGTTGTCGGAGAACCTGCGCAAGCTCGGTTTCCGCTTCGCGCTCGAACATTTCGGTACCGGGCGCGATCCCTTGAAGCTCCTCGCCAGCATCAGCATGAACTTCATCAAGGTGGACGGCTCGCTCATGCAGGGTCTTTCGACCAACCAGCTGCAACAACAGCGCGTCAAGGGTCTGGTCGAATCCGCCAAGCGCAAGGGCGTCGAGACCATCGCCGAACGCGTCGAGGACGCCAACACCATGGCCGTCCTGTGGCAGCTCGGCATCGAGTTCATCCAGGGCTATTTCGTCAACGCCCCCGAGGATGTGACGATGTCGGGCGAGCGCTAGGCCGCCGAGACTTCGAGGCGGTCGATCTGCTTGTACGCGCGCGAGAATCGCTGACGCCGCTGACCCTTCCTGTCCTGGAACTGCTTGAGCTCCCCGAACCTGAGCTTCATCGGCGCGCTGTTGCCGCTGTACACGGTCAAAATCTCCGACGGACCGACCACCGCCATGGCGGTCAGATACTCATCCCGTTCGGCGGATTTTTTGCCCGGAATCCCATATAGATTTTGTCCCTTGCCGGCGGACATCTCCTCGATCTGAGCGGCGGGCAGAGCGAGCACTTCGCCCTCGTTGTTCACCAGCACCGCGACAGCGGCGGGATCGCCGATCGGTTGTGCCGGCAGCACGCGGGCGTTCTGCGGCACTTTGAGCACCGACTTGCCCTTCTTGTTGCGCGCATAGAGTTCGGCGAGCTTGACCTTGAATCCGTAGCCCGCATCGCTCGCCACCAGCCAAAGGTCGCCCGGGTCCCCGATCAGCACCGCGGCGAACGTCGCTCCGTCCGGCGGATCGACGGTTCCCGACAGCGGCTCGCCGTAGCCGCGCGCGGCGGGCAGCTGATGCGCATCGAGACTGTAAGCGCGGCCGGTGGAATCGATGAACACCGCCTGCTGCAGGTTTTTTCCCTTGGCCGCGGCTTGGAACTCATCTCCGGTCTTGTAGGAAAGCCCGCGCGCGTCGATGTCATGGCCCTTCGCTGCGCGCACCCAGCCGAGGCGCGACAGCACCACCGTGGTCGGCTCGCTCGCGATCAGATCCACCTCGGCAATCGCCTGGGCGGCCTCGCGCTCCACGAGTTTGGTGCGCCGCGCATCGCCGTAGTCCTCGGCGTCCTGCAACAACTCCTCGCGCACCAGCTTCGTGAGCCGCGCCTTGCTCTTCAGGATGCGGTCGATCTCATCACGCTCTTGGGCGAGCTTCTTTTGCTCCTCGCGGATCTTCATTTCTTCGAGGCGCGCCAGATGGCGCAGCTTCGTTTCGAGGATCGCCTCGGCCTGTTCGTCGGAGAGCTTGAAGCGCTTGATCAGCACCGGTTTCGGCTGATCCTCGGTACGCACGATGCGGATCACTTCGTCGAGGTTCAGATACGCGATCAGCAAGCCATCGAGGATGTGCAGCCGCGCGCTCACCTTCTCGTGGCGGTGTTTGAGGCGACGCGTGACCGTGGACCTGCGGAACTCCAGCCACTCCAGGAGCAGTTGCTTCAGTCCCATGACCCGCGGCCGGCCATCGAGCCCGATGACGTTCAGGTTCACGCGGTAATTGCGCTCGAGGTCGGTGCTTGCAAACAAATGGTCCATGAGCGCGGGAATGTCGACACGATTGGACTTCGGCACGATCACGAGACGCGTCGGATTCTCGTGATCCGATTCGTCGCGCGTGAAATCGACCATTGGAAGCTTCTTCTGCTGCTTCAGCGCTTCGATCTGCTCCAGGATCTTGCTACCCGACACCTGGAAGGGCAGCGCGTCGATGACGATCTCGCCGTCCTCGATCGAGTAGGTGGCGCGGGCCTTGAAACTCCCCCCGCCCGTTTCGTACATCTGCATGAGATCGGCGCGCGGGGATACGATCTCCCCCGCCGTGGGAAGGTCGGGTCCCTTGACGTATGTCATGATCTTGCGCGTGCTGAGCTCCGGATCGTCCAGCAGCGCGACGCACGCGTTGACGACCTCGCGCAGATTGTGCGGCGGAATGTCGGTGGCCATGCCGACGGCGATCCCCGATCCGCCGTTGAGCAAAAGGTTCGGCACGCGCGCCGGAAGCAATACGGGTTCATCCATCGAGCCGTCGAAATTCGGCACCCAATCGACCGTACTCGCTCCCAGCTCCTGCAGGAGCAGATCCGCGTACCGGGTCAGGCGCGACTCGGTGTAGCGCATCGCCGCGAAGGATTTCGGGTCGTCGGTCGATCCCCAGTTGCCCTGCCCGTCGACGATGGGATAGCGGTACGAGAAATCCTGCGCCATGTGCACCATGGCCTCGTAGCACGCCGAATCACCGTGCGGATGGAACTTGCCGATCACATCGCCCACGGTGCGCGCGGACTTCTTGTGCTTGGCGCCCGCGGCCAGCCCGAGCTCGCTCATCGCGTAGACGATGCGCCGCTGCACCGGCTTCAGACCGTCACCCAAGTGAGGCAGCGCCCGATCGAGGATCACGTACATCGAATAATCGAGATACGCGCGCTCGGCGAAGGACTTCAGGGATTCCTTCTCGACGCCTTCGAAATTGAGTTGCTGATCTTTCATGGGGCCCTTGAGCGGACGCGCCTAGACGATGCGCGCCAGATTACCCTTGCTCTCCAGCCACTCGCGCCGGTCGCCCGCGCGCTTCTTCGCGAGCAGCATGTCGAGCAGCTGATCCGGATTGTCCTTGGCGTCGATGGTGAGCTGCACCAGCCGGCGCGTCTGCGGCGCCATGGTGGTCTCCCGCAGCTGGGTTGCGCTCATCTCGCCCAAGCCCTTGAAGCGGGTGACCACGACTTTGGTGCGCGGGCTCGATTCGGCGATGCGCTTCAGTTCCCGTTCGCGCTCCGCCTCGTCGAGCGCGTACACCACTTCCTTGCCGGCATCGATGCGAAACAGCGGCGGCATGCACACGTACACGTGCCCCGCCGCGACTAGCGGACGGTAGTGGCGCAGGAACAGTGCGCAGAGGAGCGTTGCGATGTGCTGGCCGTCGCTGTCGGCATCCGCCAGGATGCAGATCTTGTGGTAACGCAGGCCCGACAGGTCGGTGCTCGACGGGTCCACGCCGATGGCGATGGTGATGTTGTGCACTTCCTGCGACTGCAGCACTTCCCGGGAATCCGATTCCCAGGTGTTCAGGATCTTGCCGCGCAACGGCATGATGGCCTGAGTCACCCGATCGCGCGCCTGCTTCGCCGAGCCGCCGGCCGAGTCGCCCTCCACCAGGAAGAGCTCGCCGCGCTCCGGATCCTGAGCGACGCAGTCGGCGAGCTTGCCGGGCAGCGCCGCACCAGCGCCGGTGCGCTTGCGCTCGATTTTCTGGCTGTCCCGCACCCGCTGTTGCGCCTTCGCAATGGCCAGCATGGCGATCTTCTCGCCCTGGTCCGGATGCTGATTGAGCCATAGCGCGAAGGCATCCTTGATCACGCCCTGCACGATGCCCGCGGACTCCCGCGAGGAGAGCTTCTGCTTGGTCTGCCCGGCAAACTGCGGCTCGCGCATTTTCATCGACAGCACGAAATTGACGCCGTCCCAGACATCTTCCGGCGTGAGTTTGAGCCCTCGCGGAACCAGGTTCCGGAACTCGCAGAATTCGCGCACCGCATCCGAGGTGCCGACACGCAGACCGTTGACGTGCGTGCCACCCTCGGTGGTGGGGATCAGGTTGACGTAACTCTCGGTGACGCGCCGCTCCGACTCGGATACCCATGCGAACGCCCACTCGAGCGCTCCCCCGTCGATGTCGCGCTTGCCGTAAAAGGTCTCCGCCGGCAGCCATTGGCCCTTCCCCAGCTCCTCGGCGAGGTACTGGTGCAGGCCACCCGTGTAGAACCACTCCTCACGCTCTCCCGTGATCTCGTTGGTGAGCGAGACGTGCAGGTTGGGACAGAGCACCGCTTTGGCGCGCAGAACCTGTTTCAGGCTCGCCACGGATATCTTGTCGGTGTCGAAGTACTTCGGGTCCGGCCAGAATCTCAACGTCGTGCCGGTTTTCGATTTGGGGGCATCGCCCACCACTTCGAGCTTGGAGGTCGGTTTGCCGCCGGCGAAGCTCAGGTTGTATTCCTTGCCCCCGCGTCGCACCCACACCTCGAGATGTTTGCTGAGCGCGTTAACGACGGACACCCCGACCCCGTGCAGACCGCCCGAGTGCTGGTAGGTCTTGTCGTTGAATTTGCCGCCGGCGTGCAGGCGCGTCAGGATGAGCTCGACGCCTGAGATCTTCTCCTTCGGATGGATGTCGACGGGCATGCCCCGGCCGTCGTCCTCGACCTGGCAGGAGCCGTCCTTGAAGAGCGTCACGTCGATGCGGTCGCAATGACCGGCGAGCGCCTCGTCGACGCTGTTGTCCACGACCTCGTGCGCCAGATGATTCGGACGCGTCGTGTCCGTGTACATGCCGGGACGCCGGCGCACCGGGTCCAAGCCGCTCAGCACCTCGATGTCGGAGGCGGTATAGGATGATGCCATCGATTACCTCGTCGGAAGGCGGCGGAGTCTAGCACGCGATCCACGGCGGATCAGCCGGCGGACTCCGGGTGGATGCGCTGCGGGGTGCCCGCCCATGCCTAGCCTGGCGAGGGCGGGCCGATTCCGCTATGGTAAGCGCATCATGGGAATCGCCAACGCTCAGAACATGGTCCGCACCATTCCGGTGCTGCCGCAACCCTACGGCATTCGAGTCCGGCTCAAGCCCGGAGATCCGTTTGCGAAGCTCCTGGGCACCGACTGGCAGCGGACGCATTGGTTCTTTACTGCGGCCGAACGCGACCGCGTGCTGGAGGACATGTCCCGCAAACACGAGTACTCGCGCATCGGCGACCAACCGGCGCTGGTGTTCGAGAAGGTCGAAAGGCTCGCCGAGAGCCGCGGTTTCTAGAAAAGCACGTCCCTAGAAAGTGCGGCCTAGGAACAGATAGTAGCCCGCGTTTCCCGATTGGTCGTATCCCGATCCGATATAGACCGGACCCAAGAACGTGTCGAAGGCCACGAAAACGGACGCATCCTTGCGCGCGGACCCGATGCTGATGTCGCCGCGACGCTCCCAGGTATTGCCAATCTCGAACGATGCACCGAGATACACCGGAACATCGAAGAGGCCCTCCCCGCCCCTACCGACCTTGCGAAAATAGATGGCCCGGGCGATCGCGTAATTCGGGCCGAGGAGCGACAGGGGAGCGAGGCCGGACAGGTTGAAAAAACCTCCCAGCGAGTAGAAATCCTGCACATCCCGGGTGGTGAGATGGCCGTCCAGCGTGGATCCGGCCGACGCCCACAGGAGCAGCGTATTGCGTCCGCGCGAGCTCGCCGTCAGCCAATCGGCCGACACCTTGTCGAACGCCGTGTCGGCGCCGAGATTGGTGCGGTTCGCATCCCATTGCACATCGAACGTCGTTCCCTCGCGCGGAAAATGCACGTTGTCGAGCTGGTCGTAGCTGAACTTGAAGAAGTATTCCCCGTTGTTGTACTGCGGCTCGACGAAGTCCGGCTTCCCGAACCGGTCGTACGTCAACCCGTTCGTGCGGTGATAGCCCAGGCGGATTTCGCCCCAGTTGCCGAGATTGCGGCCGAAATCGATGTCACCCTCCACCTCGCGGTCGCGAAAATCCGCGACTTCCAGATTGTTCACGAAAATCGGCAGATCGCGGGCCTCGATGCGCGCGCTCGGTGCAACGAACCAGATCCGCAACGCATCGAGCGGTTGATAGAACTCGCTCGTCACCCTCGGGTCGCTGCCGATCTGCAGATTCGTCTGCAGCTCCGCGCCGAGATCGTCAATCTCGGTCATCAGGAACTCCGCCCCGACGTTGTACTGGCTGTCGCCCTGGAAATTGTCCTCGAGGTTCAAGCCGAAGCGCACGTAGTTGGGTCCCCAGGATTTGCGGCGGGCACGCACTTCGAGCCCGTATTGCTGATCCTCGCCCTCCCCTTGCGCCACCAGCGTGTAGTCGAGGGTTTCGAAGTAGCCCAGGCCGTAAAGCTCGGTGATGCGCGCGCCGACCGCATCGAGATCGAGCGGTTTGCCGACGAGCGGCTCCATCTCGGCGATGATTGTCTTTTCATAGCGCCTGGACTCCGGATCGACGCGCACGAAGCTGATCAGCGGAAGTCCGGGCTCCTTCACCTCACGGCGCGCCACATAGGCGTGATAAGCACCTTCTCCCTCGCGCAGCGCCGCCAAGCGCGGCTCGATGGCACTCGCCGCGGCCTCCCCCTGGGTGATCATGGAGGCGGCTGCGGTGAAATCGGTGGCGGTCGTCGAGCCGAGCGTGGGCTCGATGAGAATATCCTGCGACTTGAGGGTCGCCTTCTGGCGGTCTGAATCCTTGCGCACCAGGATGGCCAGCATCTGATTGGAAATCGACAGCGCCGAATCGAGACGATCGCGCGACCGCAGCGGGTAACTGACATCGGAGACGATCAGAATGTCCGCGCCCATGGCGCGCGCCACGTCGATGGGCAGATTCTCCGCCAAGCCTCCGTCGACCAGTAAACGTCCCTCGTAATCGACGGGAGCAAACACGCCCGGAGCGGAAATGCTGGCGCGCATCGCGATCGACAGGTCCCCGCGGTCAAGGAGCACCGCCTCGCCGCTCTCCAGATCGGTCGCCACCGCACGAAACGGCGTCGGCAGCTGGTCGAAATTCGTGGTGTTGCTGAACGGCAGCGTCAGCTGGCGCAGCGTTTCCTGCAGCTTTTGCCCTTGGATGAATCCCTTGGGAAGGAGGACATGGTGGTGCTGGACGCCGAGCGGCAGGCGCACCAGATAATTGCGGTCATCCTGCTTGCGTCGGAAGGCCAGATCGCGGCGGGGCGGGGCATCGCGGAATGCTTCCTGCCAATCGACCGAGCGCATGGTGGACTCGATGTGGGCGGCGGTCATGCCGCTCGCATACAGGCCGCCGACCACGGCGCCCATGCTGGTGCCCGCGATGCAGTCGATCGGGACTTTGAGTTCTTCCAAGATCTTGAGCACGCCGATGTGAGCCATCCCGCGCGCGCCGCCGCCGGATAGGACCAGGCAGATGCGCGGGCGGGCCACGCCGGGCGCGCGGGGTGACTCGGGGCGCGCCGCCGGCACGCCTTGCGGCACATCTCTCTGCAAGCCTTGCGGCGCGCCTTGTGCTGGTTCGGACAGGCGCGGGGGCGGCAACACGCTCTGCGGCAAGGGCGACTGCGCGCCCCCCGCGATGCTCCACAGACCGGCGATCAGCGCACCGGCCAGTCCAAGCCCCAAACGGCGAGTCCCCATGATGGGGTGCTAGTTTAGAGCACGAGATCGATGCTGGTCGCGGTAAAGGTATTGGTGGCGCGGTCGAAAATACCGCTGGCTGCCAATTGAACACTAGGCGTGGTGCTGGAAAGCGACGAATTCACCTTCGATACCCAGCTCAAGAAGGAACTGTACGATGCGATCGCCGTGGTCGACGTGACTGTCGGGGTGGTGGTTGCCGTGGCGGGATCGCCGACCGAATAGCGCGGCGCGAAAGTACCCGTGACGGCCAGGGCGGTTGGAACGACCGTGATCGCAGGCGCACCCGACAAATCGATGACTTCCGGACCGATTTTGATCTGTGCGGCATAGGCCGAAGTGACACTCAGCGAGAAACCGGAATCGGACAATGTCGTAAACGGCGTCGGGTTGCCTTGCGGCCAGGTGACCTGCAAGATCGCCGGCTCGCATACCTGGCTGCCGATTCCGCAAGCGCCGCTTCCGGGCGTCGTCGGGGCGCCCCCGCCGACTTGACCACCCGCGATTTGCACGGAGGACTCGTTGTTCACGGCAACCGCATCGAAATCGGGAGGCGCGGAGCCGAAAGGCGTCGTATAGCCGCTGATCCACACTGGATCGCCCGCGGTAGTGCCTGCGGGGAGAAGAATCGACCCGGAATCGACCAGGAAGGCTGCCGGGTTTTCCAAAGCGGCTCCATTTCCAGCGAATTTGAAGTCGGAGATCGGCCAATTGTTGATGCTCTGGGCATCGAGAGTCAGACTGCCGCTCGCCGAGCTGACCAACGTTCCAAACAGTTCGGTATTTTGCAGGCGCACCGACCCCGTATTCGTCGAAGAGGTCCCGGTCGCATCGATCTGCACCGTCGTCCCGTTGCTGAGGACACTGTAGATACCTCGCGCCGTGATGTGCTGGCCGACTGACACCGCGTTGGAATTCAAGCCCGTAAGCGTCGAATTGTTGTCCGCGGTCACGATCGTCCCCGGTCCCAGCAGCACCTGGGGATTCGCAGTCTCGCAGGGCGAGCTCACGTCGCTCACCGCGCAATAGAAAAACTCATCCGCGGTGTTCAAGATCAAGGTCGCACCCAGCAGGGTCAACGTATTGCCGTCGCGGGCGATCACATCGCCGCTGATGCCCTCGGTGTAGACATCCTCGAGGGTGCTTCCGGCAACCGCATAGACCAAATTGAATCTGCCGGCTGTCGCCCCGTTCAGCGGGTTGTAATCGGGTTGGAACGTCGTGTATCCGGCGGCGATGGTGGTTCCCGCGGACAGTACCGATAAAGCATTCAACCCATTGCTTCCGACATACGTCTTGCCATTCAGGGTGTAGACGGTGTTCGGCTGACTGAACAGCGTGAGGCTTCCCAAATTGTTGGCCTCATCGTAAAACGGCCGGATGTAGACCGTGTAGGTGTTCACGTCGACGCTTGAGTTGATCAACGGACCGCGCACCCGGATGAGCTTCGCGTTGGCAGCTTGCATTCCGATGGTCACGTACGGACGCACGACGAACGCCGCCGGGCTGTAGTGAAGGTTCACATAACCCGTCGCCGCCAGATCGAAGTCGATGGACAGCAGTACGGCGCTCGTCGACGCGAAAGTGGGGGTTATCGTGGGCAGATTGCTGGGGTCGAATTCCGTGGTGATCGCGTATGTGGTCGGGGCTTTCCCAGTGGCCGCGTCCAACAATTGCGCGGTCTGCGGCACGCCGTTGACTATGACCGATATCACCGCATTGGTGTAATCCAGGGTGATCGTGGCCGATGTGTACGTGCCATCCGGAATCGACCCGGAGCTCCACAACTCGGCGATGTTGTGCACTTGCGTGAGATCGACGATCTCCGGAGTACCGACCGCGGTGACCGCCACACCATCGCTTCGGGTCAGCGTTACGGAGTCGATGGTGACGATATAGCTGGCAAAATCTCCGGGCTCGTCGGTAACGTCCACCCAGGCAATGCCGTAGTAGCTGATATTGCCTTGTCGGTGACAGCCGGCCGTGGCGACAGCGGCGGCGCAAACCAGTGCGCTCAAGATCTTGTACGCGTATTTTCTCAGAAAAGGGTGCACTGCGGATTCCAGTTATGACGAACGGGTGGTGTTGTAAGGGTGCGTAGAATAAAGGCTTTCGAGGGATTGCGCGCGGCAAAGTTCCATCCGCAGTATTGAAGGCACTGCTCAGGTCCTCGACGGCCCCGCCGTTCGGGGCACCTGCTGGGTGATGCAATGGATGTTGCCGCCCCCCAAAAGGACCTCGCGCGTGCCGACGCCCACGACCTCGCGAGTTGGAAACAGTCGCTCGAGCGTACGCATCGCAGCCCGGTCCCGGCGTTTGTCGTAGAGCGGCATCACGACGCGTCGGTTGGCGACATAGAAATTGATATATGAGGCAGGCAACCGATCGCCGGCCCGGCGCGGGCGGGACCCCTCGCGCCGATCGACTCCGGATGCCTCCTCGGCCGTCATGAACAACGGCCCGGGCTGATGGATCTTGTGAATGGCAAGTGCGCGTCCGCGCGCGTCGCGGACGTTCTTCAAGCGCTGGTAGGCATCCACCGAGATTTCGTACTGGGGATCCCCGCGGTCATCGGTCCAGGTCAGCGCGACATTTCCTGGGCTCGTGAAGCACGCAAGCTCGTCGATATGGCCGCCCGTCTCGTCCAGGTAGACGCCCGCACCGAGCCAGATCACGGTGCTCACGCCGAGATAGCGGCGCAGCATCTCCTCGATGTCCGTGCGTCCCATCCCCGGATTCCGATTGGGATTGAGGAGACATTCCTCGGTCGTCAGACAGGTGCCCTGGCCGTCGACGTGAATTGCGCCGCCCTCGAGCACGAACGGCGTGCGATACCGATCCGCGCCTTCGATCTCCAGCACCTTGCGCGCCACTTCGTCATCCCGGTCCCAGGGGAAATAAAGCCCGCCGGCGAGTCCGCCCCACGCATTGAAGGTCCAGTCCACGCCGCGCCGTCTGCCCTTCGCGTCGATGACGAAGGTCGGCCCGCAATCGCGGATCCACGCATCGTTGCTGGTGATTTCGACCAGACGCACTTTAGGCGACAGCCGCGCCCGGGCGTTCTGAAACTGTCCGGCCGACACACCGATGGTGACCGGCTCGCTCGCCGCAATGGCCTCCGCCACGGCAGCGAAGACGGCCTGCGCCGGCTTCGCTCCGGCCCTCCAGTTGTCGGTGCGCTCCGGCCAGAGCATCCAGCATCCGGCGTGCCGCTCGAATTCGGCCGGCATTCGAAAGCCGTCGCGGGTGGGGGTGGTTGTCAGTGTACGCAATGCGGTTCTCCGGCCGCGCATGCTAGCATTGCCGCCGTCAAAGGAGAGCAGGAATGTCCGACGCCAAGCCGATCAGCATGCAGGTCCCCGCCGGGGGCGAAAAAATCACCACCGCCGACGGCAAACTCAAGGTGCCCGACCAACCCATCATCCCGTTCATCGAGGGCGACGGGACGGGCCCGGACATCTGGCGCGCGAGCGTGCGGGTATTGGATGCGGCCGTGCAGAAAGCCTACGGCTCCAAACGCAAGATCCGCTGGATGGAAGTGTTCGCGGGCGAGAAAGCCAACAAGAACTACAACACCTGGCTTCCCGACGAGACGGTCGCCGCCTGCCGGGAGTACCTGGTCTCCATAAAGGGACCGCTCACCACGCCGGTTGGCGGAGGCATCCGATCGCTCAACGTGGCGCTCCGTCAGCTGCTCGATTTGTACGTCTGCCTGCGGCCGGTCCGCTGGTTCAAGGGCGTTCCCTCACCGGTGGTTGCGCCGGAGAAGGTCGACATGGTGATCTTTCGCGAGAACACCGAGGACATTTACGCGGGCATCGAGTTCGAGGCGGGATCGGCGGACGTGAAGAAATTCCTCGACCTGTTCAAGCAGACCTTCCCGAAGCAATTCGCGAAGATCCGCTTCCCGGAGTCATCCGGCATCGGCCTGAAGCCGTCCTCCAAGGAAGGCACCGAGCGCCTGTTCCGGGCGGCCGTGGAGTACGCCATCGTCAACAAGCGCAAGAGCGTGACGATCGTGCACAAGGGCAACATCATGAAGTTCACGGAAGGCGCCTTCCGCAACTGGTCCTATCAGCTGGCGGAGCGTGAATTTTCCGATCACGTGTTCACCTGGGAACAATGGGAGCGCATCAAGAGCTCCCGCGGTGAACAGGAAGCCAATGCGCAAATGAGCGCCGCAAAGCAGGCGGGAAAGGTCATCATCAAAGATGCCATCGCCGACATCACCTTGCAGCAAGTGCTCACGCGTCCCGACGAATTCGACGTGGTCGCCACCATGAACTTGAACGGCGACTATCTCTCGGACGCGCTCGCGGCCCAGGTGGGCGGCATCGGCATCGCCCCGGGCGGCAACATCAACTACATGACCGGACATGCGGTGTTCGAGGCAACGCACGGCACGGCTCCGAAGTACGCGAATCTGGACAAGGTGAATCCCGGCTCCCTGATCCTGTCCGGCGAGATGATGCTGCGCTACCTGGGTTGGTCGGAGGCTGCCGATGCCATCATCGGCGCGATGGACAGGACCATCGCTCAAAAGACCGTCACTTACGACTTCGCGCGGCTCATGAAGGGAGCGACCGAGGTCAAGTGCAGCGAATTCGCCGACAAGTTGATCGGCAACCTCTGAGCGTCAACCCGCCGCCGCGCGCGCGAGTTCCGGCGGCGCGGCAGTTCTCGACGCGCGCTGCTTCAGCACGTCGAACGCGGCCACCCGATACGCCTCGGTCATGGTCGGGAAGTTGAAGATCTGCTCGACGAAGAATTCCGCCGTCTGGCCGGTCGCGATCGCGGCCTGGCCCAGATGCACGAGGTCGGTCGCGCCGTCCCCGAGCACTTGAACGCCGAGCACGCGCCCCGAACCGCGCTCGCACAACAGGTGGAGGAATCCCGACGCCTCGCCCGCGATGTGTGCCCGTGCCACTTCGCTGAAATCGGCGCGGCCCACCACCACGTCGATTTTCTGGGCAGCCGCCTGTGAGGCCGACAGGCCGACGCAGGCGATCTCGGGAATGGTGTACACGCCGGTGGGCACCAAACTGATCGCGGTGGGCGGCTCGAGATCGAACGCGGCAAGGGCCGCCCGTCTGCCCTGATCCGCCGCCGCGCACGCGAGCGCCGGCGGCCCGATCGCATCGCCGGCGGCATATATCCCCGCGACGTTGGTCTCGAAGCGCTCGTTGACCTCGACGTGGCCGCGCGAGCTCACCCGCAGTTTGAGGCGCTCAAGGCCAATGCCGTCGAGGTTCGCGATGCGCCCGAATGCCGCGAACACGATGTTCGCGGCCAGCCTGTCCCCACCGGCGAGCGACACGTCGACTTGCGAGAAGCCGTCAAAGCGCGCGGCTTCGACCTCCGCTCCGGCGCGGTAGATGCCGCCCATCGCCCGGAAACCCGCCAGAAAACCCGCGCGCAACGTGTCGTCGAGAAAACCCAGCGGCTCGGAAGCCTTGTCCACCATCGTCACGGCACAGCCGAGCGCCGCGAAGATCGAGGCGTATTCGCAGGCGATGACGCCGCTTCCGAGAACGATGAGGGCTCGCGGCAGATACGGCAGGCTGAGAATCGAATCGCTGTCGAGGATGTGCTCGTGGTCGACCTGGATCGCCGCGACGTGTCGCGGGCGCGAGCCGGTGGCGAGCAGGATACGGTGCGCATGCAGCACGCTGCGGCTACCGTCCAGCCGCTGCACTTCGACGCGCTTGGCATCGAGCAGCGCGCCTCGGCCGCGGATCAACTCCACCCGATTTCGCGCGAGTTGAGCCTGCAGATATCGATCTTGGGCGTCGATCACCGACCCGACCCCGTCGAGCAACGCGGACAAGGGAGCATCGCCCGACAACTCGACCGCGAGCGACGAGGCGCTGCCGCGCATGCGCCGATAGCGAAGCGCCTGCTCGCGCAGCGCCTTGCTCGGAATGGTCCCCGACAAGAGGCAGGAGCCTCCGACTTGGAGCTCGGGCTCGATCACGGCCGCATGGAACCCAGCCTTGGAGGCCTGAATTGCCGCCTTCTGGCCCGCGGGGCCGGATCCCAGGCAGATCAAGTCGAATTTTGGCACCACGGTTCTAGATGCCTGCGAGTGCGCGCACGTAGTCGCGCTTGGCGAGGAGTGCGCGGCGATCGTCCGGGAACACGCCGAGGTGCTCGAAGACCGGGCTGTCGACCACCAGTTCCTCGCCGAGCAATTGCGGATGCAGGGTATGAGTTGCAAGCAGGTGCGCCGCGTTTACGGTGCCGGCAAGATCCGAGTGCGCGGATTCCCGGTAATTGCGCCAACCGCTCGCCCCGCCTTGCACATCGTCGGGCAGCCGCCAGTTCTCCATCAGCAGGCGCCCGAAAGCAGGCTCGAACTCCGCCACCAAGTCGGCGAAGGTGCGGGCATCCATGACCGTACGTTGAGTCGCCTCGAAATAGGAAAGGATCTTCAGCGCCAAGGCAGCGCCGGTACGATGCATCAACGCGGCGAGAAAGGCGCTTTCCACGTGCTTACGCCGCTTGCGGGCGATCTCCTTGGCCCACAAGCCGGCGAGCCACGCCTCGCGCCAGAGGTCCTCGGATTCGGGCTCATGGCCGGGGGCGTTGAATACCTCGCCGCGCAACATCACCGCGGTGGCGATGTTTCGAACCTCGGCGACTCCGAGCCAGGCGACCGCTTGCTGCAACGACACGACGGCGGCGCGCGGACGCAGCGCCGGGGAATTCGCAACTCGCATGATCTCTCCGGCCAGCGCCGGGTCGGATTGAATCAGCTTGGCGAGCTGCGCGGCATCGATGACTTGCTGGGCGGTGAGCTGCGCAAGCTCGGCGCAGACGCGGGGCAACGGCGCAATGGACTGCGGTGAGGCGAGCGAATCCGTGAGATGGGCTCGCGCGCTTTGACTGTGCAGCGATGACAACGCGACGACCGGATCGACACTCACTGACATACCTCCTGCACGACAGTCCAACACCAAACATCGGCAGCGATTGCCGATGCTTGAGCCCCGCGGCAGGGCGGACGTCACGGATTATGTCAAGTGGGCGAGAAAGCCCGCTCGAGTGCCTGGGATACATCCGCGATCAGATCCTCCACGTCTTCAACGCCGATGGACAGCCGCACGGTACCCCGGTCGATCAGGGACGCGGCCCGTTGCGCGGGAGTGTATTCCTGACCGCCGAGGAGTGCCGGCGGCACGACCAACGACTCGGTCGACCCGAGACTCGCGGCGATCGAAAAGAACTCGAGCGCCTGCGCGAATCGGTCGCCTTGCTTGGCGGTGCCATCGAGCTCGAAGCTCACCACCGTTCCGAAGTCCTTCATCTGGCGCTTGGCCAACGCGTGCTGCGGATGCGATTCGAGGCCCGGATAGAACACCCGCTTGACGCGCGCATGCTGTGCGAGAAAACGACTCACCGCCAATGCATTGGCGCACTGCCGCTCGTAACGCAGGAAATAAGTCCGCATGCCGCGCTGGATCAAAAATGCGGCGTGCGGGTCGAGCGTCGGCCCGAGCGAGACGATGTCCTTGCGCATGTGCTTGATCAGATCCCGGCTCGAAATGATCGCCCCGCCCATCACGTCGCCGTGTCCGGAGGCGTACTTGGTCAGGCTGTGCAGGAAGATATCGACGTCGAAGCTTCCATGGTTGTGAAAGCCGGCGAACGTATTGTCCATGACGGTGAGGCAACCCGTGCGGCGCGCGTGCAAGGTCAGATGCTCGATGTCCGCGATCTTGGTGACCGGATTCGTGGGGCTCTCGAACAACACCAGCCGGGTTCGAGTCTCGCCGAGGACACGCTCGATGCCCGCGCGATCCTCGATCGACAAAAGATCGTGCGTTACGCCGTACCTTGCGAGGACATGCTGCACGAGGTAACGGGTCGGTCCGTAGGACTCGATGAAGGCGAGAATATGGTCGCCCTGTTTGCAGAGCGCGAGCGCCACCGCGGCGATGGTGGCGACGCCGGAGCCGACCAGCAGACAGTCCTCCCTGCCCTGCAGCTGCGCGAGGGTTAATTCGAGCTGTCGCAAGGTCGGGTTCGAGGTGCGCGAATAATAGAACCCCGCACGCTCTCCCCTCATATAGCGCAAGGTCTCCTCGGTGTCGTCGAACGAGAACTTCACCGATTGGTATATCGGCGCCACCAGTGGCCGGTTGTCGGGCGACAGATCCACCTGCGGTGGGTGATTGACGAAGGTGTTGTTTTTCATGCGGCAACGATAGTCGAGCGGCAGGCGCATTGAAAGCGCCCGCGACCCGCACATGCCGTTGCAGCTCGCGCGCGCGAGAGCCGTTGCGGTTAAGATGAGCCGCTGATGTGCGCCGCCGCCACCGAAGGTCTCGAGCCCGCACCGCGATCCGCGGCGGAGAAATCCGTCGCGCGGCTGCGGGAGATTCCATACAACTATACCTCGCTCTCGGACCGCGAGATCGTCATCCGCCTGCTCGGCGAGCAGGCTTGGGTCCTGCTCGATGAGCTGCGCGGCGAACGCCGCACGGGCCGCTCCGCGCGCATGCTGTACGAAGTGCTGGGAGACATCTGGGTCGTCGACCGCAATCCCTTCCTCGAGGACGACCTGATCCAAAACCCCAAACGCTGCGGCCAGCTGATCGAGGCGCTACACCATCGCCTTCGCGAGGTGGAGAAGCGCAGCGACCCTCAGGACGGCCGGCGCGGCGACAAGGTATTGCAGCTGCTCGCGGCTGCCCGGGATGCCGTGGGTCGTTTCGAGCGGCGCTTCCCGGACATTCTCGCGCTGCGCAGACGAGCCCGGCGCTCGTTGGCGAGGCACACCCGGGCAGACAACGTCCACTTCGACGCCTATGCGCGGGTGTCGCATGTCACGGATGCCACCGACTGGCGGGTCGATCTGCCGTTCGTGGTACTCACGCCCGATACGGAGGGCGAGATCCCCTGGCTGGTACGCGATTGCATGGAACTCGGCCTCACCGTGATCCCACGCGGCGGCGGCACCGGATACACCGGCGGCGCCGTGCCGCTCACGCCATGGTCCGCGGTCATCAACACCGAAAAACTCGACCGCCTGGGGGCGATTGAACGAACGCCGCTGCCCGGCACGGATCGCTCGAGCGCGACCATTCTCGCCGAGGCCGGCGTCGTCACGCGGCGCGTGAGCGAGGCGGCGGAACGCAACGACCTGGTGTTCGCGGTCGATCCCACGTCGGCTGACGCCTCCTGTGTGGGGGGGAACATCGCGATGAACGCCGGTGGCAAGAAAGCTGTCTTATGGGGGACGGCCGTCGACAATCTCGCCTGGTGGCGCATGGTCGACCCGCAGGGCAACTGGCTCGAGGTGACTCGCGTCAATCACAACCTCGGCAAGATCCACGAAACGCCGGTCGCGAGCTTCGAGCTCGTTTGGAAGGACGGCCGGTCGCCCGCCGATGGCGCCGCGACACTGCGCACCGAGCGCCTCGCCATCGAAGGGGCGAGATTTCGCAAAG
>Ga0187863_10000369_pt1 | contig 38629 bp, 24 predicted proteins | sample June2016WEW_11_1_FD_132975 | JGI IMG/M metagenome (GOLD analysis project Ga0187863, IMG submission 132975) | Peatland microbial communities from SPRUCE experiment site at the Marcell Experimental Forest, Minnesota, USA - June2016WEW_11_10 | ecosystem: Environmental > Terrestrial > Soil >...
ATCTGGAGCAGATCAACAAAGACCAGCTCCAGCGGTACTTCGTGAAACGACTACAACGACTCGGGCTCAACGTGACCGTTACTCCGGCCATCGCAGCCTGAAGAATCATTTTCGAAGGAGAACTTTTCGGGAAGATGGTGTGGGCCGGTTATTGTTGCATGTTAAAAACTGTCAGCAAAAACAGCCGGGTTGCCCCCATGCGGTACACACATCTGTAATAACAGGGCAACCACATGTATCTCCACATGTAACTCCACATGTTTGGTTACATGTTCCACATGTTGGGTTACATGAATTGTCACATGTACCGCCATTCGTACATCCCGGCCAGTATGTAACCACACATGCGTTTAGGCAATCTGACTGTACATGCGATACGACCGTAGCGCCACCCGCTATGTTTTGCAGTGCCAATTCATCCAAGTCCTTGATCGTTACTTTGTTGAGGCGAAGCCGTTTCTTCACAGTTCCTCCTGTGTGCGTCTCGAAGACGATTGGCTCAGATCCGCTCGCTCGAAGACGTCCGCGCTGGCGCGGCTCCACGGCGAGAGACGATGGTTGACAAGATGAATACGAAGAACCGCAGCCTGAAGGCTGTGGCCAGCGAAAAGGGGCCCGGCAATAGAACAGATGGGATTTTCGTTACGCCCCGCTACTCCCGCGGCGAAACTTAACAGGCTAATCAAGCCTGCAGCGCATTGTCAAGGGCGGCATTTTGCCGACGCCGAGAGATCTCCGTGATTCGACCCCGGCTCCTGCGCCGGCAGTTTTCGGAGTATTGTTTTAGTGACGCATTTTGCGCTCGTCTTGCGCAGTTTGCGGTGAGAGCGGCTTTGCTCCCGGAAAGGTCAGGTTCCAGTCCAGATGCTTACATTGAGGCGATTCTCCGCGTTCCTGTCGTTGTTCATCCTTCCCCTCTGCGCCTGCAAGGCGCAATCGCCGGCGCCAGCCCCGCTGACGACCATCGCCGCTCCGCAAGGAGGCAAGATCGTCTATGGCGCCGTCAGCGGAGCCACCACACAGTCGGCCGTCCTCACCAGCCTTCTGGCCAGGGTGCACAACCTATGCGGAGAAAAGCCGCAGATTGGGCGAGTCTTCCAGTTCACCGGAACCAACTCCGTCGGGGTCTTCTTCACGGTGACGGACCACCCGGAGGGAAACATCCCGCTGGCGGGCATGGTGATTGCCAGATCGACCGGGCCTAACCAGGTGGATGGGGCAATGATCTACGACGTTGCCGCGCGCTTCGGGACTACCGTGAATCCCATGCTCCAGCAACTCTCCGGCGTTTGGCAGACGGGCGGTGCGGGTGCGGCTTCCGGCGCGGGAGTTGCACCTCCTGCCGGCGGCTCCGTTCCAGCAGCGAGCTCCGGCGCCTCCTCCCCGGCTGGCGCCGCATCCGCATCCTCCGTTCCGCTCCACCCCGTCACCGCGCCGGACAACTCGGCAAGCCTCTCCGTCCCCGATGGTTGGACGGTGGATCCCCAAAGCAACCATGGCGCCATCATCGTGCGCGGGCCGAACGGCGAGCAGTTGGGTCTGGAGATGAACCGCGGCGGTATCGATCCCACCAACCCCTTCCGGGCCAAAAATGATGCGCACGGCCAACTCGAAGGACCCGGAACCGTGGTCTATGCCTTCCGCGGCGATCTGACCAAGGAGTTCGTTCCCGTCTTCCAGGCATGGCGGCAGGCAGGCGGCCAGGGCCCGGCGAAGATCCAGGTGGACAAGATCCAGGAGATGCCCGAGCCTCAAGGCACCCATGGCGTGATGGCCAGCGGGCAGATGGATCCTGACGGCAAAGGAATGCAGTTCTTCAGCGACCTGATGACGGTGACCGATCCGACGCGCGACTACGGCTCATATTCCGTGACTCTCAGCCATGCCCTGCTGCCCCTTGCGATCGCCGACAAGGAGAAGCCAATGTTGAACTCGATCATCAGTACCTATAAACCGAACATGCAGGTGGTGAACGCGGAGAACGGGAAACTGCTGCAGCAGAAGCAGCAGTCGGACCAGCAGATACTGGCGGCGGCCCAGGCGAGGGTGAACCAGATTCACCAGATCGGCGCGCAGGCCACCGCGCGGATGAACGCTACCGAGGCCGCCAACGACGCCCAGCATGCCTCCTGGAACGCCGGCCAGAACGCCAATGCCCAGAACAATCAGGGCTTCAGCAACTACCTGCTCGATCAGTCGGTCGTGCAGAACAACTCCACCGGCGCCCACGGCACGCTCTGGAACAACGCCGCCGAAGGCCTGGTGCAATCCAATCCCAGCAAGTACTCCTACGTCACCAACCCCAACCTTGTTCCGGGAACGGATTTCTGATCTTCGCATTGTCGTGGTCCGCAGGCGCAGAGCTTCCGGTGGGAGACTGCGCCAGCGGGTGCCGGATGGAAGCGTGAAGAACTGCGTCGGCCTCGAATGAAAAGAGTGAGGTTTGCATTCCGCCCGGCGTTTCGTTATGATTCAAAGATGCGCCTGGGGGAAATCTCCGGGCAGTCATTAGCACCACGGTTTTTGGGCCCGTTCGAGTATGCTGGCCGCGGAACGCCAAGCGCGTTGGCCGTGTGACCGGCGCCCGGGCTTCCGCCACAGGCGGACTGGCAAGAACGGTGGGAGACGAGGATGGAATGGCCAGAAAAGACAGCAAGAACATTGCGAAGGCGCGCGCGGCTGTGACCAAGCCGGCGTATCCCCTGCCCGAGGCCGTGGGGCTGCTCAAGCAGGTGAAGTACGCCAAGTTCGACGAGACGGTGGACCTGACGCTGCGCCTCGGCGTGGATACGCGCCATGCCGACCAGATGGTGCGCGGGACGGTGGTGCTGCCGCACGGGCTGGGCAAGTCCAAAACCGTGGCCGTGATTGCCTCCGGCGACCGCCAGAAGGATGCCACCGCGGCCGGCGCCGACTTTGTGGGCGGCGAAGAGATGGTGGAGAAGATTCAGAAGGAAGGCTGGACCGCCTTCGACGCGCTGATCGCCACCCCGGACATGATGAAGGTGGTGGGCCGCCTGGGCAAGATTCTTGGACCCAAGGGCCTGATGCCCAATCCCAAGACCGGAACCGTGACCATGGACGTGGCCGCGGCGGTCAAAGAGATCAAGGCCGGCAAGGTGGAGTTCAGGGCCGACAAGACCAGCCTGGTCCATGTGCCGGTGGGCAAGCTGAGCTTCGACCCTCAGATGCTGGTGGACAACGCGACCACCGTCATTGGATCCATCGTGCGCGCCAAGCCTTCGGCGGCCAAGGGCAAGTACATCAAGAGCCTGACGCTGAGCTCGACGATGGGGCCTGGAGTGCCGCTGGATTCGGCGGTTGCCGACGCGGCCGGCAAGCGCTGAAACGGAGATCAGGGGTCAGGGATCAGAGATCAGGTGGTTCGGTGCTCTGATCGGCGGTTGTGCCGGCCCCGGAGACATTAGCAGCAGGATTTGCGGCAAAGCGCCTAGAGAGGCGCGGGAAGGGATCGGAAGACGGCAGATAGGAGGCAGGTTTCTTACTGATCTCTGATCTCTGACCCCTGATCTCTGTATGGAGCAAGACAATGGCGATTTCAAGAGCGAAGAAGACGGAGAAGGTCCAGTTGCTGGCGCGTGAGCTGGAGACCTCGACAACGGCAATTGTGGGCACATTTTCCAAGCTCACCGTGGCCAAGGACTTTGCGCTGCGCAAGGTGATCCGCGAGGCGGGCGGCAAGTACCGCGTGGTGAAGAACAAGCTGGCAGCCGTCTCCGGCCAGGGCACGCAGGTTGAGGCCGCGCTGCAGGGGCTGAAGGGCGTGAACTCGGTGGCGTTTACCGGCGGAGATCCGGTGGCGCTGGCCAAGGCATTTGCCAAGTGGGCGGGCGAGAACGCGGAGTTCCGGTTCAAGCTGGGAATCGTGGACGGCAAGCTGCTGACCGTGGACGAGGTGAAGTCGCTGGCCACCATGCCGGGCAAGGAAGAGCTGTTTGCCAAGCTGCTCTTCCTGATCAATGCGCCGGCGCAGCGCCTGGTAACCGTGCTGAACGCCGCGGGGCGCGACTTGGCGGTGGTGCTGGGACAGGGCGTGGAGAAGGAGAAGTTTGCCGCGTAAGTTGCGGTGGTGGGTTTTCATGGTATCCCAGGTCCGAAAATCCGGACCTGGGGCACCCAGCACTTGAGGGATTTGGTTGCGGCACAGGCGGGAAGTGCGCGAGTCTGGCGCATCGGAAACTTTCAGCCGGGGCTGGCAGCCGGTAAGGGCAATTCAAACGACTTTGGTCAAACGATTCTGAATGGAGAAGAAAATGGCGGATCTGGTGCAGTTGGAAGAGCAAATTGTGTCGCTGAGCCTGCTGGAAGCGGCGGCGCTGGTGAAGAAGCTGGAAGCGCGTCTGGGCGTTTCAGCGGCGGCGGCGGCTCCGGTAGCCGTAGCGGCGGGCGGGGCGGCGGCGGCTCCCGCGGTTGAGGAGAAGACCGAGTTTCAGGTCATCCTGAAGGACTTCGGCGCGAACAAGATCAGCACCATCAAGGCCGTCCGCGAAGTTACCTCGCTGGGCCTGAAGGAAGCCAAGGATCTGGTGGACGGCGCTCCGAAGGCCATCAAGGAAAACGCGACCAAGGACGAGGCCGAGGCCATCCGGAAGAAGTTCGAAGGCATCGCGACCATCGAGATCAAGTAGCCGGGGACTTGCAAGCACAGCCGGGACGCGCTACGATATTCGTTGCGCGTCTTCTCGGCCCATCCCGGTTTTTCAGGGAGTGGAGCGGGGCTGGCGGCGCGTACTGGAATCGAGGAGTGGCACGCAGGCGCCCGTTACCGGAGCAGGGCCAAGCACTCCGGCGGCGGGCACGAGGCGAGATTGAAGTGCCTTAGGGTCAATGGTTTACCTTGGGTCAGGCAGGCAATCCATTGACGAGTGGCGAGTGGTTGGCGAACCGCGGCAGAAGCGAGTTTTGGGATCGGCGAGAGCATTGCAAAAGAATTCGGATGGGAGCACAGGCGATGGGCCGCGCTCGTGAGGCATTGTGTCCTCGCGGGCTATCTGTGCGTCTCCGTCTCATCAGGTGGGACTATTAGCAGTCTCCATCTTGCGCATAGGTATCTTTGACGGGTTTACCCGTTGCGCTTGCTTCTCTCAGTTGTGCGCAGTCTAGCGCACTTGCCGGATGCGCGGCAATGCCCACGACGCGATTTTGACGCGACTCTCACGAAACACGCTTGGCATGGGTGACGTACCGGGACGCTCTCGGTCTGCTTCAGGAATCGACGAGAGGCTGACTGGGCGCATGGGTGAAGACTGGAATTGGGATAGGTTCTCCAGTCTGGATCTTCGGCTTTCTTACTGTAATACGCTGGCGCCCAAGAGACTCGGGCGCTGGCCCGAACCCTTGTGGGACGGGATCGACGAGTCTCAGGAGTTGACATGCCCAACGAGAAGCGCGCTATACGCAGCCGGCTCGATTTTTCAAAAATTCCCACCGCAACCCAAATTCCCAACCTGATTGAAGTGCAGCGGCGCTCCTATGAGCGTTTCCTGCAGATGGACAAGCTGCCCAACGAGCGGGACGACACGGGGTTGCAGTCGGTCTTTGTGTCGGTATTTCCCATCACCGATTTCCGGGGCATTTCGCAGCTTGATTTTGTTGACTTCGCCATCGGCAACTGGGAGTGCAAGTGCGGGCACCTGAAGGGGCTCCATCACCTGCGCACGGCCTGCGTGCATTGCGGAGCGATGGTGATTACCGATCCCTTCCTTCCCGGCGACGTGCTCTGCCAGAAGTGCGGAACATACAACAAGAACACGCCCGACTTCTGCAACAAGTGCGGCGACCCGGTAAGCCTGCAATTGAAGTACGACCAGCAGGAGTGCGAAGAGCGGGGCATGACCTTCTCGGCGCCGTTGAAGGTCACCGTGCGCCTGACGATCTATGAGAAGGACCCGGAGACCGGCAACAGGTCCATCAAGGACATCAAGGAGCAGGAGGTATTCTTCGGCGACATTCCGCTGATGACGCCGAATGGAACCTTCATCGTGAACGGGACCGAGCGGGTGATTGTTTCGCAGTTGCACCGCTCGCCGGGCGTGTTTTTTGAGACGGCGAACAACCGCACCTATTTTCTGGGCAAGATCATTCCCTATCGCGGCTCCTGGGTGGAGTTCGAGTACGACCAGAAGAACATGCTTTATGTTCGCATCGACCGCAAGCGCAAGTTTCTGGGCACCATCTTCCTGCGCGCGCTCGGACTGCGCTCGGACGAAGAGATTCTCAGGACTTTCTACACAGTGGACCGGCTGCACATTGCCGACGGCAAGCTGGAGTGGGCGGTGCCGCAGGACCTGAAGGCGAACACTCACCTGGTGGGCGCCAAGCCGGCGCACGCGGTGATCGTCAACGGCGAGGAGATTGCGCATTCCGGACGAAAGATTACGCCGCACTCGCTGAAGGCGATTCGCACCGCCGCTATCGACAGGATCGAGGTGGAGGCGGCCGAGCTGGACGGCGCGCTGACCGCGGCCGACGTGGTGGATTTGAACACCGGCGAAGTGGTGGTGGAGGCCAACGTCGAGCTGACGGCCGACCGGCTGCACAAGGTTCTCGCGAGCGGCGCGACGAGCTTCGACGTGTTCTTCCCGGAGCGCGACGACGCGGGCAACATTATCTCCAACACCTTGAAGCGGGACTCGATCCGCAAGACGGAAGAGGCGCTGATCGAGATCTACCGCAAGCTGCGGCCGGGCGATCCGCCCACTCTGGATACGGCGACGGCGCTCTTTGAAGGCATGTTCTTCGACCCCCGCAAGTACGACTTCTCGCGCGTGGGCCGGCTGAAGTTCAACATCAAGCTCTATGAGGGCCAGGATGCCACCGGTCTCGACCACCGCACGCTGACGCCGGAGGATTTCTACGCCACCATCCGCTACCTGCTCAAGCTGCGCAAGAACATCGGCATGGTGGACGACATCGATCACCTGGGCAACCGGCGCGTGCGCGCCGTGGGCGAGCTGATGGAGAATCAGTTCCGCATCGGATTGGTGCGCATGGAGCGGGCCATCAAAGAAAAGATGAGCGTCTATCAGGAGCTCTCCACGGCCATGCCGCACGACCTGATCAACGCCAAGCCGGTGATGGCGGCCATCCGCGAGTTCTTCGGATCGTCGCAGCTTTCGCAGTTCATGGACCAGACCAACCCGCTCTCCGAGATCACGCATAAGAGGCGCCTGTCGGCGCTGGGGCCGGGCGGCTTGTCGAGAGAGCGCGCCGGTTTTGAAGTGCGCGACGTTCACCCCACCCACTACGGCCGCATCTGCCCCATCGAGACGCCGGAAGGTCCGAACATCGGGCTGATCAGTTCGCTGAGCTGTTTTGCGCGCATCAATGAGTATGGATTCATCGAGTCGCCTTATCGCAAGGTGAAGGACTCGCGGATTCTGGACTATGTGGAGATCGTCAACGCCGGCGAGAGCGGCCTGCGCGTGGGCGATCACATCGAAAAGGACGAGGCGGCGCGGCTGAATGCGGGGCTGAAAAAGGCCGGCAAGCGGCAGATCGACAAGATTCCGTTCAGCTTCTATCTGTCCGCCTGGGAAGAGGACAAGCACACCATCGCCCAGGCCAACATTGAATTCAACGAGCGGGGCGAGATCACCGAGGATTTGGTGAACGCGCGCCGGCAAGGGAACTTCGTGCTCGTCAACCGGGCCGATGTGGACTACATCGACGTGAGCCCCAAGCAGTTGGTTTCAGTGGCCGCGTCGCTGGTTCCGTTCCTGGAGCACGACGATGCCAACCGCGCGCTGATGGGCGCCAACATGCAGCGCCAGTCCGTTCCGCTTCTGGTGGCCGAGGCTCCGCTGGTGGGTACGGGCATGGAAGGGGTGACGGCGCGCGACTCCGGCGCCGTGATTCTGGCGCGCCGCAACGGCGTGGTGGATTCGGTGGACTCGCAGCGCATCATCGTGCGCGTCGAGGGCGAGCATCATCCCACGCAGCTTTCGCGCGAGGTGGGCTCCGACATCTATACGCTCATCAAGTTCAAGCGGTCGAACCAGAACACCTGCATCAATCAAAAGCCCGTCGTCCGCGAGGGCGAGCGGGTGGTCAAGGGCCAGGTGATCGCCGACGGACCTTGCACCGAGCAGGGCGAGCTGGCGCTGGGGCGCAACGTGCTGGTGGCCTTCATGCCCTGGCGCGGGTACAACTTCGAAGACGCGATCCTGATCAGCGAACGCCTGGTGCGCGAGGACTACTACACCTCGGTCCACATAGAGGAGTTCGAGATCGAGGCTCGCGACACCAAGCTGGGGCCGGAGGAGATCACGCGCGACATTCCCAACGTCAGCGAACATGCGCTGCGCGACCTGGACGAGAGCGGCGTAATCCGCATCGGCGCCCAGATCGGCCACGGCGACATTCTTGTGGGCAAGGTCACTCCCAAGGGCGAGACTCAGCTTACGCCGGAAGAGAAGCTGCTGCGGGCCATCTTCGGTGAAAAGGCCGGCGATGTGCGCGACGCTTCGCTCACTTGCCCTCCGGGCATCGAGGGCACCGTGGTCGATGTGCGCATCTTCAGCCGCAAGGGGCAGGAGAAGGACGAGCGCGCCAAGCAGATCGAAGGCGAGTACGTGGCCAAGCTGGAGAAGAACCTGGGCGACGAGATTCGCATTCTCACCGATGAGCGCCTGAAGCGCCTGGACAGCATTCTGGGTCGCAAGGAAGTGCTGGCCGACCTGCACGACGAGCGCACCAACAAGCGCCTGCTGACCAAGGGCGCCATTCTGGATCGCGAGACCATCGAGCGCATCTCCACCAAGAACCTGAAGCGCATCCGCTACGCCGACAAGGACCCCCGCGTCAACGAGCAGATCGACGAGATCGAAGAGATGACCTCGCGGCAGATCGAAGTGCTGCGCAAGATCACCAACGAGAAGATCCTCAAGCTGCAGAAGGGCGACGAACTGCCTCCGGGCGTGATCAAGCTGGTAAAGGTCTATGTGGCCATGAAGCGCAAGCTGAGTGTGGGCGACAAGATGGCCGGCCGGCACGGCAACAAGGGCGTGATCGCGCGTATTCTTCCCGAGGAGGATATGCCCTATCTGCCCGATGGAACCCCGGTGGAGATTGTGCTGAATCCGCTGGGGGTGCCTTCGCGCATGAACGTGGGCCAGATTCTGGAGACTCACCTGGGCTGGGCCGCTCACGCGCTGGGCTTGAAGATCGCCGGCGTGCTCAAGTCCGAAGATCAGATGATGGCGCGTGCTCTTGAGCACGGTAGCCAGGCAAATGCTGTCCGCGCGCTCATCAAGGACGAGTTCGCGGGAACCGCGACGCTGCGCCAGTTGCTGGAAATGGACGACGCGACGCTGTTGCGCGTGGCCAGGGGCATGGAGCGCGGCATCTGGTTCGGGACCGCGGTCTTCGACGGCGCGCGCGAGGAAGAGATCAAGGCGCTGCTGGCCTCGGCCGGCTTGCCTTCGTCGGGCAAGACGCCTCTCTTCGACGGCATGACGGGCGAGCAGTTCGAGCAGCCGGTGACGGTGGCTACATTTACATGCTCAAGCTCTCGCACCTGGTCGACGACAAGATTCACGCCCGGTCGATCGGGCCCTACTCGCTGATTACGCAGCAGCCGCTGGGCGGCAAGGCGCAGTTTGGCGGGCAGCGGTTCGGCGAGATGGAAGTGTGGGCCCTGGAGGCTTATGGCGCGGCTTACATCCTGCAGGAGCTGCTCACGGCCAAGTCCGACGATGTGTATGGCCGCACCAAGATTTATGAAGCCATCGTCAAGGGCGAGGCGGCGATCGAGCCCGGCGTGCCGGAGTCGTTCAACGTGCTGATTCGCGAGTTGCAGTCGCTGTGCCTGGACGTGGAGTTGATCAAGCGCGCGGACCTCATCAAGAAGCTGCCCGCGCCGGAAGCGGCGGCGGTGGCCGACTAAACGCAGCTATTAGCTTTTAGCTCATAGCTTCTAGCCCGATCTTGCTGCCAGTTAGTTCCGCGGCAATGGCGAGACGGCACGAAGAGAGCTAAAGGCTAATAGCCAAAAGCTAGAAGCTGTCGTATGGGGTTCTTCTTGAAAGCGGCAACCACCGCTTCCCGGGAAGGAAGAACCGGTAAATGAATCCCGGGGATACCGCGGCAGCGGCCGAATAGGCCCGCCAAGGAGGGTCGCCTTGTTCCGTTCGAACCCGTTTGAGCTTTCCGGTCCCATTACCGACTTTGACGCCATCCGCATCATGCTGGCCTCGCCGGAGAAGATTCGCAGTTGGTCGCATGGCGAGGTCACCAAGCCTGAGACCATCAACTATCGCACCTTCAAGCCGGAGCGCGACGGACTGTTCTGCGCCCGCATCTTTGGACCGGTCACCGACTGGGAGTGCCTGTGCGGCAAATACAAGCGCATGAAGCACCGCGGCGTGATCTGCGACAAGTGCGGCGTTGAAGTGACGGTGAGCAAGGTGCGCCGCGAGCGCATGGGGCACATCGAGCTGGCCTCGCCGTGCTCGCACGTCTGGTTTTTCAAGGGCCTGCCTTCCAGGATCGGCCACCTGCTGGACATTTCGCTCCGCGATCTGGAAAGCATTCTCTACTTCGAGTCCTATGTGGTCGTCGATCCTGGCGACGCGCCGGTCAAGGAGCGCGAGATCATCAAGGACGAGACCAAGTTCCGCGAGCTGGATGCTCAGTTCCGTCCCTCCGGCTTCAAGGCCATGATGGGCGCCGAGGCCATCAAGGAGCTGCTCAAGCGGGTGCAGATCGACGAACTCGGCATCGAGCTGCGCGAGCGGATGAAGACCGAAACCTCGGTGCAGAAGAAGATCAAGTATGCCAAGCGCCTGAAGGTGGTTGAGGCATTCCGCAAGAGCACCAACAAGCCGCAGTGGATGATCCTGGATGTGCTGCCCGTGATTCCTCCGGAGCTGCGCCCGCTGGTGCCGCTGGATGGCGGACGCTTTGCGACCTCCGATTTGAACGACCTTTATCGCCGCGTCATCAACCGCAACAACCGGTTGAAGAAGCTGATGGACCTGCACGCGCCGGAAGTGATTGTGCGCAACGAGAAGCGCATGCTCCAGGAAGCCGTGGACGCGCTCTTCGACAACGGCCGCCGCGGACGCGTGCTGCGCGGCGCCAACAACCGCCCGCTGAAATCCTTGTCCGATACGCTCAAGGGCAAGCAGGGACGCTTCCGCCAGAACTTGCTCGGCAAGCGCGTCGATTACTCCGGCCGTTCGGTGATCGTGGTGGGTCCGGAGTTGAAGCTGCACCAGTGCGGGCTGCCCAAGAAGATGGCGCTCGAGCTCTTCAAGCCCTTCATCTATCATCGCCTGGAGCAGACCGGCCACTGCACCACCATCAAGCAGGCCAAGGAGATGGTGGAGATGCAGGAGCCGGTGGTGTGGGACATCCTTGAAGAAGTCATCAAGGACCACCCGGTGCTGCTCAACCGCGCTCCCACGCTGCACAGGCTGGGCATCCAGGCCTTCGAGCCGGTTCTGGTGGAGGGCAAGGCGATCAAGATTCACCCGCTGGTCTGCACCGCGTTCAACGCCGACTTCGACGGCGACCAGATGGCGGTCCACATTCCGCTGTCGCCCGAGGCGCAGATCGAAGCCAGCGTGCTGATGCTGGCCTCGCACAACATTCTTTCCCCGGCCTCCGGCCAGCCCATCACCGTGCCCACGCAGGACATGGTGCTGGGGCTCTACTACCTCACCAAGGCCAAGAAGGGCGGAAAGGGCGAGGGACGAGTCTTTGCGAATACGGAAGAGATCCTGATGGCGCTCGAAGCCAGGGAAGTGGAGACGCTTTCGCCCATCCGCCTGCGCTTTACCGGCAAGGTGCTGGACATGACCACGGCCTACGACGACCAGGATCTGACCCACACCGAGGCGGTGGACTTCAACAAGGAGTACATCTCCACGACCGTGGGCCGTGTGATCTTCAACGACTCGCTCCCCTCGGGAATGCCGTTCGTCAACGGGCAGTTGAAGAAGAAGGGCATCGGGCAGTTGGTCAACTACTGCAACCAGAACCTGGGCCTTGAGGTGACGGTGGGAATGCTGGACCGGATCAAGTCGCTGGGCTTCCAGTATGCCACCCGTTCAGGGCTTTCCGTGGGCCTCGACGACATGGTGATTCCGGCCAGCAAGTACACGGTTGTCGAAGAGGCCGACAAGAAGGTGATCGAGGTTCAGAAGCAGTACATGGACGGCGCCATCACCAACGGCGAGCGTTCCAACAAGGTGATCCAGATGTGGTCGGCGGTCACCGACAAGGTCGCCGACGAGATGTTCGGCAACATGAAGCGCGCGGACGAGGAAGGAGCCATGAACCCGATTTACATCATGGCCGACTCCGGCGCCCGCGGATCGAAGCAGCAGATTCGGCAGCTTTCCGGCATGCGCGGACTGATGGCCAAGCCCTCGGGCGAGGTCATCGAGACGCCCATCACGGCCAACTTCCGCGAGGGGCTGACGGTGCTGGAATACTTCATCTCGACCCACGGAGCGCGCAAGGGCCTGGCGGATACGGCGCTCAAGACGGCCGACTCCGGCTACCTGACCCGCCGGCTGGTGGACGTGGCCCAGGATGTGATCGTGACCGAGTACGACTGCGGCACGATGGAAGGCATCTATGTGGGTTCGATCGTGGAGTCCGGCGAGATCATCGAGCCGCTGCGCGACCGCATCATCGGGCGCGTCTCGCTGGAGCGCATCAAGGACTACGACGGCAACGTGGTGGTGGATGTGAACCAGGGCATCGATGAAGACATCGCTTCCGCCATTCAGGGCGCGGGCGTCGAGAAGGTGAAGATTCGCTCCGTGCTCACCTGCGAGTCGCGGCGCGGCGTGTGCGCGCTGTGCTACGGGCGCAACCTGGGCTCGGGGCGCATGGTGGAGCTGGGCGAGACCTGCGGCGTGATCGCCGCGCAGTCCATCGGCGAGCCGGGAACGCAGTTGACCATGCGCACCTTCCACGTGGGCGGTACGGCCAGCCGCGTCTCCGACAAGTCGCGCCTCGACGCCAAGAACAACGGCTTTGTGCGCTTCATCAACCTCAATACGGTGGAGAGCCGGGACGGGACGCTGGTGGCCATGAATCGCTCCGGTTCGGTTGCCATTCAGGACGAGCGCGGCCGCGAGAAGGAGCGCTACCAGGTGGTCTACGGCGCGCGCCTCAAGGTGAAGGACGGCGAGCATGTGAAGCTGGGCCAGGTGCTGGCCGAGTGGGATCCGTACACCTACTCGATCCTGACCGAAATTGGCGGCGGGGTGCAGTTCAAGGACTTGCAGGAAGGCATCACGCTCAACGAAGAGGTGGATGAAGTGACCGGCCTCTCGCGCTGGGTGGTGGCCGACACTCCGGACGAGAAGCGGCAGCCGGCGTTCGTGGTCAAGAACGCAAAGGCCCACAAGCGCTATCTGCTGCCCCGAGGCGCCCACCTGATGGTGCAGGACGGCGACGAAGTGGGTCCGGGCGACGTGCTGGCCAAGATTCCCAAGGAAAGTACCCGCACCAAGGACATCACCGGCGGTTTGCCGCGCGTGGTGGAGCTGTTCGAAGCGCGCAAGCCGCGTGAGACGGCCATCATCAGCGAGATCGACGGCGTGGTTCGCTTCGGAGAGGTTGCCAAGGGCCAGCGCAAGATTTATGTGACTGCAGACAACGGCGACGAGAAGGAGTACTCGGTGCCCCGCGGCATCCATGTGAACGTTCAGGAAGGCGAGCGTCTGCGCGCCGGCGATCCCCTCATGGACGGCCCCTTGAACCCCCACGACATTCTGGCCGTGCTGGGCGAGAAGGAGCTCCAGGGCTACCTGGTGAGCGAGATCCAGGAGGTCTACCGCCTGCAGGGCGTGGCCATTAGCGACAAGCACATCGAGGTGATTGTGCGCCAGATGCTGCGCTGGGTCAGGATCGACGAGGTGGGCGATTCCAACTTCCTGCTTGAGCAGCAGGTCGACCGCTTCCGCTTCCGCGAGGAGAACGAGCGGGTGCTGGCCAATGGGGGCCGTCCGGCGATCGGGCGTCCGCTCCTGCTGGGCATCACCAAGGCGTCGCTCTCCACTGACAGCTTCATCTCCGCAGCCAGCTTCCAGGAGACGACGCGAGTGCTCACCGAGGCCAGCATCAACGGCGCGATAGACAACCTGCGCGGCTTGAAGGAGAACGTAATCGTGGGGCGGCTGATCCCCGCCGGCACGGGCCTCGAGTACTACCGCAACGTTCAGCTCTCGCCGGAACTGGAGGAAGCGGCGGCCCGCGTGCAGCAGGAGGTTACGGCGGAGATCGAGGCGGCCGAGCGCGAACTGGAGCTGATGCGCCAGGAGGGCGAAGCCGAGGAGATGGCGGCCGAGTAGAACCGGCCGTTCAGGCAGCGCTTCTTTCCCTTCACTCAGGAGGCCCGGTGCAAGCCGGGCCTCTTCTTTATGCCCGGTTTTCGCGGATGTGTTCGGAAATCGGCGTACAACTGGGAGCTACCGGGCTTCCTGTTTGGCGCCTTTTGCCACGTACATTTCGGCGTCGGCGGTATTGAGAAGCTCGTCCCTGGTGGCGCCGTCCTCGGGATAGAGAGCAATGCCGACGCTTGCTGAGCCGCGCAGGGTCTGGCCCTCGATGACAAACGGCTCCTCGAAGCAGCGTTCCAGGCGCTGCGCGATCTCCTCCACCTTGGCGCGATTGCGAACCCGAGGCAGAAGCGCGGCGAATTCGTCGCCGCCGAGCCGGGCCAGCATGTCCCCGCCGCGCAACTGCCGCTTCATCCGCAACGCCACTTCCTGCAGGTACAGGTCCCCCGCCTGGTGCCCGTAAGTGTCGTTCACGTGTTTGAACTTGTCCAGGTCGATGTAAACCAGCCCGAAGATGCCCGCATTCTGGCGCGCCTCCTCGATCTGCTGGTCCAGATACTTCTCCAGCGAGAAGCGGTTGTGAATGTCGGTAAGCAGGTCGAACTCCGAGCGGTGGCGCAGGTCGGAGTAAAGGCGCCGGGTCTCAATGGCCAGAGCGGTTAGCGCAACCGCCATGACGAGCGCCTCCGGCTCGTCGGCGCTGGGTTTGGCGAGCAGATCGAACCCGGCAAAGAGGGTGCCGAGCGGGGGCCCGCTGTGGGCGGGAATCTCGCTTTGGACGATGCGCAGGCCGGTGAGCTTCGGCGGGAAGTTCCCCAGCTTTGCCCCATCGGCGATCTGGCACCAGCAGGAAGCCCCGCGCAGCTTGAAGGAGACCAGTTCCGTGATCTCCTCGACGATCTCGGCCAGGGGCCGCGTGCCGTTGATGTCCTCGAGGATACGGCTGCGCCGCTGTTCGATGCAGGCCAGCGTTGCGCTCTGCCAGCGCACCCTGCGCTCGATGGCCCAGCCTCTGGCCACCACGAGGAAGACCACCGCGAGCAGCAAGCCGACGAGGATGATGAGGTTGCGAATGTTGAGCAGGGAGGGCTGGGCCACCACAGAAATGTCGTCGAAGGAACGCATCAGAATATCGAAGGCCACCTGGGCAGCGAATGGGTTGGAGTCTTCCGTGATGCATATTCCGGTAACCCGGACCCTGGAGCCTACCGGAATCTGCTTCATGGGAGGCAGCGCGGCGTCTCCGGACCGATGGCGGTAAACCGCGGAGAAGAGCTGGCCATCGGCCGTCAGGTCGTACTCGTCCTGCGAGGCGCCCCGGGCCGCCGACAATACCTGCCCTTCGACTGACACCAGATCGATGACATGGTGGCTGGCGGTAAGTTCCTGCCTGGTCGTCGGCAGCGGCGCAATAGGAGCATTTACGTGGCTATCCAGTATCTCGCCGCGGGTCAAGGCCAAAAAGCCGTTGTGCGACTCAGGGAAGCCGGTCGCGTCCACCACATCGCCCACTTGCAAGGGGTCGATGGTCAGCGTCGAGATCCACAGGCTTCTCTGGCCGTCCTGCAACACCACGGACAAGCCGGGCTGGTAGTAGGTGATGGTTCCATGCACACGCACCCTCTGCGTGCGATCTGTTATGTGCGAGCCGGCGATCACCCGATCCATGGGAGTGAGCGGCAGGGACCACAGACTGGTGGTTGCCTGTTTGAGGATCTTTACGCCCGTGGGAGTGGGGACGTTGATCTGAACCCCGTGCATCTGCATTTTGCCGTCGAATTGTCCTCCGGCAACTCCGGTGACTTCCACTTCGGCATCCAGCAGCTTTACGCGTTCCTCTGCTGTATAGAGGTCCGCAAGCACCGACACATAACCACCGTCGGTGAGCACCTCCATAAAGCCGGCAGTGCTATTCAAATCCGTATTCGACTTGTCGGCGGAGCGAACGATGCCGCGCACGGTGACCAGCATGCAGTCATCCTCGCCGCGGATCAACCCGTCGTAGGTGGCCGGCACGGGCTCGGGCAGGTTGCCGTGATGGAGCAGGGTGACGCTCTGCGCGCCCACCGTGGGGTGGAAGCTGGCATGGGTCTTGCCCCGGATCAGCACCCGATCGCCCGGAAGCAGGGGTACACTTGTGTCGGCGGAGACGAAGATGGCTGCGCCGCCGTCCTCCACAAAGAGAACGTGTTGCGGCTGGACGAAATAGGTCACCGTCGCTTCGAACGCGACCGTGAGAAGCTGGCCGGCATCGGCGTTGCTGAGGTCGCGAATGGCGCGCACCGTGGTCAATGGGGCGGGCGCGGCGGCCGATACGGCCGTGGCCCATCCCAAAACGGCGGCGAATGTGGGAATCAACCACTTCATGAAGGAAAATCCTGTGCTACAAGTCTCGTGTTATCTGGCCCCCAAGAGTATATTTCGGCACCCCCCCCCGATCCATCGCTTAGACGTGGAAAAGAAGCCGGTACAGCACCCACAAGCCCATACAGCCGGAATCTCTTTGTTCTCCATCCTACTCTCGCGGGAACAAGGCCCGCGGTCTTTCTCGCGGCAGGGAAGGGAGCCGATCGCGGGCGCGCTGTGCACATTCTGGTCCGGTCCATCCTTTCTCGGGTTCTACGTCGAGGTGTCAAGGAGTCTTGCGCGCTCCCCGCTCCGTCCCGATTTCATGTTTCGCGCTCTTTACCGCATACATGGCGGCGTCGGCGGCGCTGAGAAGCTCGTCCTCGGTGGCGCCATCCTCGGGATAAAGAGCAATGCCGATGCTGGCTGAACCCTTCAGCCGGTGTTCCTCAATGACAAACGGTTCGTCGAAGCAGCGCTCAAGCCGCTGTGCGATCTCCTCCACCTTGGCACGGTTGCGAACCCGAGGCAGAAGGGCGGCGAATTCGTCGCCGCCGAGCCGGGCCAGCATATCCAAGCCGCGCAACTGGCGCTTCATGCGCATTGCCACTTCCTGCAAGTACAGGTCTCCTATCTGGTGGCCATAGATGTCGTTAACCTGCTTGAACCAATCGAGGTCGATGTAGACCAGCCCGAAGATGCCCGCGCTCAGGCGCGCCTCGGCGATCTGCCGGTCAAGATACTTGTCAAGCGAGAAGCGGTTGTGGATGTCGGTAAGCTGGTCGAACTCCGAGCGGTGGACCAGGTCGGAGTAAACGCGCCGGGTCTCAATGGCCAGAGCGGTCAGCGCAACCGCCATGGAAAGAGCCTCCGGTTCGTTGTCGCTGGGCTTGGCGAGCGGATCGAACCCGGCAAAGAGGGTGCCGAGCGCGGGTCCGGTGTGGGAGGGAATCTCGCTTTGGGCGACGCGCAGGCCGGTCAGCTTCGGCGGGCAGTTTCCCAGTTTTGCCCCGTCGGCAATCTGGCACCAGCAGGGAGCGCCGCGCAGCTTGAAGGAGACCAGTTCCGTAATCTCTTCGATGATCTCGGCGAGCGGACGGGTGCCGTTGATGTCTTCGAGGATGCGGCTCCGCCGCTGTTCGATGAGCGCCAGCGCCGCGGTTTGCCGGCGCACCCGGTGCTCGATAACCCAGCCTCTGGCCACGACTACGAAGACCACCGTGAGCAGCAAGCCTACGAGAATGATGAGGTTGCGAATGTTGAGCAGAGAGGGCTGGGCGACGACCGTAATATCGTCCGGAGTGCGCATCAGAATATCGAAAGCCACCTGGGCGGCGAATGGGTTGGAGTCTTCCGTGATGCAGATTCCAGTAACCCGGACCTTGGAGCCCGCCGGAATCTGCTTCATGGGAGGAAGCGCGGCGCCTCCGGACGGATGGCGGTAAACCGCGGAGAAGAGTTGGCCATCGGCCATCAGGTTGTACTCGTCTTGCGAGGCGCCCCGGGCCGCCGACATCACCTGCCCTTCGACAGACACCAGATCGATGACATGGTGGCTGGCGGTGAGCTCCTCCCTGGTCGTTAGCAGGGGCGTGATGGGCGCGTTTACTTGGCTATCCTGGATCTCACCGTAGGTCAAGGCCAAGAAGCCGTTGTGCGACTCGGGGAAACCGGTTGCGTCCACTACATCGCCTACCCGCAAAGGCTGGTCCGTCAGCGTCGAGATCCACAGGCTTCTTTCTCCGTCCTGCAACACCACCGATAAGCCGGGCCGGTAATAGGTGACGGTTCCATGCACCCGGACCCTCTGGGTGCGATCCGTCACATGATATCGAGTGATCACCTCGCCCATCGGTGTCAGCGGGAGGGACCACGGACTGGCGTCTGCGCGTTGCAGAATCTTAATGTCAGCGGGCGAGGAAACGTGGATCTGAATGGCATGCATCTGCTCCTTGCCATCGAACTCCCCGCCGGCTACCCCAGTAATCGTCACTTCGGAATCCAGCAAACCGTCGAGTTCTTTTGTCGTAAAGCCTTCCCCAACCGCCTCCACATTACCGCCCTCGGCGGCCATCTCCAAGTGGGATGTGCCAATAGGCGATGACGAATCCACGTCGGCGGCGCGGAGGACGCCTCGCACGGTGACCATCACGCAGTCGTCCTGGCCGCGGATCAACTCATCGAAGGTGGCCGGCACGGGCGTGGGCGGATCGCCGTGATGGAGCAGGGTGACGCTGTCGGCCCACACGATGGGGTGGAAGCTGGCACGGGTCGTGCCCCGAATTAGGACGCGATCGCCGGGGACCAGCAAGAATTCCCTCTTGCGGGAGAGGTAGATCCCCACGCCGTCGTCCTGAACGAACAGCACATCCTGAAACTTCTGGTAATAGGTGACCGTTGCCTCGAAGGCGGCGGGCAGCTCCTTGGCCGCGTCGGCATGGCTGAGGGAGCGAATGGCGCGCAACGTCGTCAACGGGGCGGGCGCGGCGGCCGAAGCGGCCGCGGTCCATCCAAGAACGATCGCGAACAGGGCAATCAACCTCTTCATCGATGCAACTCTGCCGAACCGGCTTTGCAGTGTTCGGTCCCCCGTAACCCTCATCGGCAGAGTTCGATCCATGAATCAATCCGGTGCGAGCGAAAACCCGGAAGCGTGCGTTCAGAGGGACTCCGCCTGGAATCCGTGCGTTCCAATCCTACTCTCATATCGGCATGGCTGAATGGCCCATTCGGGGGATGGCTGCCAAAGTTGCCCCGCCCAGGTCGACAGGCCGCATCCGCGAGCGGCTCAAGGGAGCTCCCTGGCTCCAAGGCCGGGCACGGATGCCGGAGAGATCGTGTGCGGGGGCCACTGGGATATATTGGGTCCGTAGCCGAGTGGGTTCTCATTCCCAGCGGCGCGGAGATGCACGGTGAAGAATTGGCATGTTGTGATGGTCACAGCCTCATCGGCGCGGCAGGCGGGACTCTACCGCGATGAGATCGAGCGCCGGAGACTGTCTGGGATGCTGCCCGAAGAGACGGAGTTTCTGGTGATCCCCGATCCCGGCGACCGCAGGGTGGGCAGCGGCGGAGCAACCATCAACGCGCTCGGGGTTCTAGGCAAGGACCGGGAGTGGTGGGGCGGGCATCGCGCGCTGCTGATTCACTCCGGCGGCGATTCGCGCCGGCTGCCGCAATACTCGCCGGGCGGCAAGCTGTTTGGCGTGCTGCCGTCGCGCACCCAGCCGCGCGCAACCACAACGGTCTTCGACGAAACCCTGGCGCTTTCGGCGGCCTGGGCGGAGAGAATTGCGAACGGGCTGCTGGTGGCTTCGGGCGACGTTGTGTTGCGCTTCGACGCGAGCGAGGTCGAATGGAACCGGCCCGGCGTGACCGGCGTCGCGATGCGGCTGGATATGGAAACGGGCGGCCATCACGGCGTCTATGTGGTCGGGGCAAGGGACCAGGTTTATACGTTTCTGCAGAAGCCCACGCCGGCGGAGATAAGGGCCGCGGGCGGAGTCCTGGAGGATGGGCGGGTTGCTGTCGATGTTGGATTGCTCCGCTTTGACCCCGATCTTACGGCGGCGCTGACCGAGTTGGCGGGGTTCAAGACACTTCCCGCGGTCGATCTCTACGATCAGATCACGCGCGGGCTGACGGGGGAGTGGAAGCCGGAGAGCGATGCGGGGCTGTTCTGGCGCGAGTTGGAGAGAATCCTGCGCGCGCCCGAACGCCCGGCGGAGTTCCACTGCGCCGTGGTCGAGGGCGAGTTTCTTCATGCGGGAACGACGCGTTCGTTCCGGTCGCTGGCGGCGGGGTCGGGCGGAGTTCTCGACAGCGTGATTGGCGCCGGCAGCCAGGCCGGGCATGAAGCTGTGATTTTGGAATGCGATCTGAGCGGGCCGGTGACCGCCAGCCGCGGCGCAATCCTGCATGGGCTCACCGCGTTGAGCGGCCCCGTGGAAGTCCCCGAAGATACGGTAGTTCATCAGTTGCCGGTGGAGGCGGACGGCGGAAACGGCTGGGTCATCCGCGTCTATGGAGTCGAGGACGATCCAAAGCAGGCGATCGAAACTGCCACCTGGTTCAACCGGCCGATTGTCGAGACCTTGGAACGGCTGGGGCTGAGCGGCGAAGAGGTTTGGAGCGCGGAGGAGGCGCCCACGCTTTGGAACGCCGCACTCTTTCCCGTGACCACGCCGGACGATGCCTGGGCCTGCGCGCGCTGGATGATGGGCTACGCAAGCGAGTACGGAGCGGCCAGTTGGCGCGCGGCGCGGCGCATGTCGCTGGCCGTGAGCGCGCGGTGCGCTGACGGCAAGGCCCTGGCCGAAGCCCGTAACCGCCGCTTGCAGGGCATTTGGCAGGAGACCGTCGTCGAACTGGCTGAGTCGGGCGCTGACTTGCGGCCGCTGCTGGCCAACCTGCCCGGTCTGGCGCCGGCCGCCGCCGCTGGACGCACCCTGCGGATGCACGCCGAAGAATTGCGCCAAGGCAGCCCGGAAGACCTGACTCACGCGGCCAGCCACCTGATGCAGGCAGCGCGCTTGCTGGAGCGCGCGGGATTCGAGCGCGAGGCTGGGCTGGCGGAGGCCGAGGCCTTCATCTGCATCCAGGATGCGGTGCGCGAGGGGACTGCCGGCGAGGTCGAGCAGGCGCCGTCCCGCTGGCGGTTCGACCGCGTTCACGTCTCCGCGCCGCCGCGCATCGACCTGGGCGGCGGATGGTCGGATACGCCGCCGTTCTGCTTCGACTGGGGCGGCACGGTGCTCAACTGCGCGCTGGAAATCGACGGGGAGTATCCGATCGAAACCGAGATCCGGCGCATCGCCGAGCCCGTCATCCGCTGCCGCGCGGACGGTCACGCCGCCGTTGCCGAGTATCGCAGCGCCGAAGAGCTGCTGGAGCCGTGCGGGCCGGGCAGCGTCTTTTCCATTCCGTGCACGGCGCTGCGGCTGCACGGCCTTCCGGTGACCGGCCAGCCGCTGCAAGAGACTCTGGCCGAGCTGGGCGGCGGCCTCGAGATCCGCTGCCAGGTGCGGCTGCCGATCGGCTCCGGCCTGGGCACCAGCAGCATCCTCGCCGCAACGGTGATCCGCGCATTGGCCGCGATCTCCGGGCGGGAGCTGGACGAACATGCGCTCTCGCAGGCCGTGATGCAGCTCGAACAGCGCATGACCACCGGCGGCGGCTGGCAAGATCAGGCGGGCGGCATCTTCCCCGGCGCCAAGCTGTTGATCACCGGGCCCGGTCTGCGGCAGCGGATTCGCGTGCAGCCGGTGGCGTGGAGCGAGCGGCAAACCGAGTTCTGCCGGCACCTAGTGCTCTACAACACCGGCATTCAGAGGGTCGCCAAGGATCTCCTTCGCCAGGTGGTCTCGCGCTATCTGGCCCGCGAAACCGCCACCATCCAGGTGCTGCACAGCATCAAGACGCTGGCCGTGGAAATGTCCTACGCCATCTCCGAAGGCGATTGGAGCCATTTGGGCGAGTTGCTCGACCGCCACTGGCAGTTGAATCAGATCCTCGATCCGCACACCACCAACGCGCCCATCAACGCGATTCTCGACCGCGCTCGCCCATTTATTTATGGGGCCAAGCTGGCGGGCGCCGGCGGAGGCGGTTTCCTGATGATGGTGGCCCGCGACCCGGAAGCCGCCGCGGCTTTGCGCACCGCGCTTTCCCAGGAGCCTGCCGGGCGCGGCGCATTTGTCCCCTACCGCATCGCCGCTGAGGGCCTGCGCGTTCAGACCGGCGGCGCGGCGCCGCCTGCTTGATTCCCCTGGAAACCCGCCCCACAAATGCGGTAGACTTCAATCTCGGTCTGTTCTTCGCGCTCGTTGCTTTCCCCTGCATGGGTTGTGGAGTCGACAAATGCCCCTGAAACTGAAAGTCAACAATGCCGTCGCGACGGTTGACGTGCCGCCGGATACGCCCCTCCTGTGGGTTTTGCGCGACGTACTGAACCTCAAAGGCGCCAAGTACGGCTGCGGGATGGGCGTCTGCGGCGCCTGCACGGTGCTCGTCGATGGCCGCGCGGTGCGCTCCTGCATGACGCATGTGGGAGCCGTCGCGGACCAGGCCATAACCACCATCGAAGGGCTTTCGCCCGACGGCCTCCATCCCGTCCAGGCGGCCTGGGAATCCCTGGACGTGCCCCAATGCGGCTACTGCCAGGCCGGCCAGATCATGACCGCCACTGCGCTGCTGGCCCGCACCCCTCATCCCACCGACGCCGAGATCGATACGGCCATGAGCGGAAATCTCTGCCGCTGCGGCACCTATCCGCGCATCCGCCAGGCCATTCATGAGGCCGCTGGCGCAGTCGCCAACAAGTAGAAGGGAGGCTCGAACCGTGCGCATCGATCGCAGATCGTTTCTTCAGTTGAGCGCCCTCGCCGGTGGCGGCTTCGCGCTCGATCTTTATCGCTCACCGCTCGCCGCGGCCCAGCGCCGTGGCGCGCCGCCGCCCGATCTTGCGCCTCAGGCATTCATCCACATCGCTCCGGATGGCGTGGTGACCATCATGGCGCGCGCTTCGGAGTCCGGCCAGGGTATGCGCAACATGCTGCCCATGCTCATCGCCGAGGAGCTCGACGTGGATTGGAAAGACGTCCGCGTGCAGCAGGCCGAGCTGAACGAGAAGATTTACGGCCCGCAGTTTTCCGGCGGCTCCGCCAACACGCCCCAGGGTTGGGAGCCGATGCGCCGCGTGGGTGCGGCCGGCCGCCAGTTGCTCATCACCGCAGCCGCGCAAATGTGGGGCGTGCCCGCGGATGAATGCATTACGCAATCCGGCCGCGTGCTTCACGCCGCCTCGGGGCGTTCCGCGAGTTATGGCGAACTCGCCGCCAAAGCCGCCGAGCTGCCCGCGCCCGCGCTTAGCACCGTCAAGCTGAAGGACCCCAAGGATTACCGCATCATCGGCCACTCGCAGCCCGGCGTTGACACCCACGCCATCGTAACCGGCAAGCCGCTCTTCGGCATCGATGTCGAAGTGCCGGGAATGTTGTACGCGGCCATCGAAAAGGCTCCGGTCTTCGCTGGCAAGGTCAAAACCGCCAACATCGAGCTGATCAAGGCGTTGCCCGGCGTGCGCCATGTTCTGGTCATCCCTGGAGCCATAACTCCCGCGGCCTTCACGCCATGGGAGCCCGGAATGGAACCCGGCATCGCGATCGTCGCCGATACCTGGTGGCAGGCGCAGCAGGCTCGCAAACAGCTCAAGGTCGACTGGGACCTGGGCCCCGCCGCCGCGCAAAGCACAGAGGGCTTCATGAAGCGCGCTGAAGAGCTGCTGCTGGCCCCGCCCGCAACCACCGTCCGCAAGTATGGCGACGTGGACGCCGCCCTCAAGTCATCGGCCAAAGTGGTCGAGGCCGCCTACCGCTTTCCCTTCATCGCGCACGTCACCATGGAGCCGCAGGGCGCCACTGCCCACTGGAAAGACGGCAAGCTCGAGATGTGGTCCACCAGCACCCTGCCGGTCGATGGCCGCGGCCTGGTAGCCAAAACCCTCGGCATCGAGGAGTCCGCCATCACCACCCACATGGTGCGCTCGGGAGGCAGCTTTGGCCGCCGCCTCCAGAACGACTATCTGGTCGAGGCCGCATGGATTGCCAAGCGAATCGATGCGCCGGTCAAGCTGCTCTGGTCCCGTGAAGACGACATCGCTCACGACCCCTTCCGCCCTGGCGCAACCGTCGGCCTGAAAGGCGGCCTCGATGCGCAGGGCAAGCTCACTGCCTGGCGTCATCACTTTGTCACCTTTGGCGATGAGAAGCACTCCACCTCCGGCGGCGGCATCGGAGCGGATTCCTATCCAGCCGGTTTTCCCCCCGCTTACGCGCTCTACACCTCCGCGCAGCCGCTCATGCTGCGCACCGGAGCCCTGCGCGCCCCCGGTGACAACGCCTACTGCTGGGTGGCGCAGTCGTTCCTTGACGAATTGGCAGCCGCCGCCGGACGCGATCCCCTCGAATTCCAGATCGACCTTCTCGGCAACACGCGATCGCCCTGGTCCGCGAGCCAACGCGACGCCGTGGGCGACCACGAACCGACAGGGCCGTCCGTTCTCATTCCGGAGCGGTTCAAAGGCGTCCTTGAACTGGTAGCGGAAAAGTCGGGCTGGGCTCATCGCGCCAGGCAATCCGGCCGCGGAATGGGCATTGCCGCCTGGTTCTGCCACCTGGGCTACTTTGCCGAGGTGGCCGACGTAAGCGTGGACAAAAGCAACAAGGTCACCGTGAACCACGTCTGGGCCGCCGGCGACGTCGGCAGCCAGATCGTCAATCCCCGCGCCGCCGAGAGCATGGCATTCGGCGGCGTCATCGAGGGCCTCGGCCACTTGGGGCAGGAGATCACGCTCAACGAAGGCCGCGTTGACCAGAGCAACTTCCACAACCACCCGCTTATGCGCATGAGGCAGATTCCGCCCATCGAGGTCTTCTGGCGCAAGACCGATTACTCGCCCACCGGCCTCGGCGAACCCACCCTGCCGCCGATTCTGCCCGCCGTCACCAACGCCATCTTCGCTGCCACCGGCAAGCGCATCCGCACGCTGCCGCTCGCCCGCAGCGGCTTCAGTTTTGCATGATCCTGCAAGCGTCGGCCTTGTATCAGGGCACGACTTCAAAGCCTGCCCTGAGCCCGTCGAAGGGTGCCGTAAGCCGCTGAAAAAGGAAGGGCTTCAGCCCCTGAGGGAAGAACTCGATCCGGAGGGAGCAGGGGCCTTCAGGCCCCTGAATACAGCGGGGCAATGGGGGCCTTTAGGCCCGGGCCCTATTTCCCGCGGCCTGCTCGCTCCCGCTCTCCGGGCAGCGGCGCAGTCTCAGCGATACGGACAACTCGCTTCCAGCCCAGGCCACAATCAACTTTATTGCCGCTATGGCGACTTTTCGGGAGTAATCTGCCAGACTGGATTTCAGTCCGTTACCTCGACGATCGGTAGGGAACCACGCGCCTGTTCTTCCGGAGGCGTCTTCGCTCAAGAAACGCGGGTATCAGGTCCCACGCGACGGAGCCATCGAGCGGGCGAAAAGGAAGGAGGTTAAACGCGGCGACGCAAAGACTAGCGGCTCCCAGAATTACCAGAGCGATGTTGAGCGTCTCCCAGGGAGTGTAGCCAAAAGCCGCGACATACAGCGCGATAGGGAGGGAGACAATGGTCTGGGCAAGCACTCCGCCCCAGGCGATTAAACTTCGATCAAACCTGGAGCGTGGCCTCTCAAAGCGAGCGATCCCAAAGACCGGATAGAGTTCAATGCTCAACGCATCGTATCCACGGCGTCGCGCGATGATGAGGTGACCGGACTCATGGACGATCAAGATCGCTAGGTATCCCGTCAAACCCACGAGCGTCTGCAGCGGCTTTCTGACAGCACCTAAGAGAATCAGGGCGCCAATCAAGAAGGTGGACCAGTGCACGTAAATGTCAACTCGGCTGATCCTTGCGATACGGGTCAGCCAGCCCAGCTTGATCGATTCAGGCATTGTGAACTTACCCTGCCAAGAGTGCGGAATCTAGATTTTAACGCACTCTTGTCGCCCTTAGCAGCCCACTATCTTGTCGGTGCCGCGAGGCGCAGAGGTAGCCATCGTGGTCCCGAAGTCCGCTTTGAAGAGATCACGCCTGATAAACACCCCAGGCAACGGCGGTCCTCTCCAGCGATGGATCACTAGATCCCAGTCGCCATGGCGACTTATCAGGAGCCATACGTTCCGGGCATCTAGAGCAGGATCAACGTCATCCCCGGTCCCCAAAGCTAGGGACCGGGAAAACCTCGTTTCGGATCGCGAGGAACTGGCATTTTCCTTCGGCGTGGCTCATGCGGAGAATATGCATTGAATCGCGCAGCCGAGAAGACCTCTAGTTGCTCTGATTCTCGTGCTCTTGCTGCTTCTGCTTCGCTGCTTTTCTCTTCTCTTGCGCCTGAACAAGAGCAGCCTTTTGCGCCTCGCTTTGGATGTACTGGACGGAGCGGAAATGGCTTAATGTCCACCAATCCTTCGTAAGCCGCACGGTCTTTTGCTCAGAGCGGTGATTAGGCATACACCCGATCTGGACAAACACGATCCCCGTAAGGGTCGCCGCGAGGCAGGAGAAAAGATCGCTGATGTGATCAGCAGAAGAAATGAGTGTGATGCCCCTTTTCACCGCATCCGTGATCTCGTTGCGCCAATCATCATCGGCTACGGCTATTGAACTCTCCGTGGCGAGCAGGATAGCGTTGAGAAGCTTGATGGTGGAATCTTTCCAATCCTTCAAGCTGGCAGTCTCTTTCAAGCATAAATAAGCACGCTTGCCGAACAACTGCTCCATTACATCTTTCATTGAGTAAAACTGACTCATGTCATATCGAATGCCAGTTTCCTGCGACGACCGCTTGGATTTGGCGATCTGCCCTGATTCGACGAAAGTCACCTTCAAAGTCTTCAATTCAAATCCCCACGCGCTTAATCTCGTCGAAGTCTATATCGTCGTTCCTGCAGTCGTAAAGCCAGGCGCTGCTGATGTCCTCGTGTCCGGACCTCGGCCGCGAAGACCTACGCGTGAAATTCATCCAGTCAGAGAACTAGATGCGAACAGTGCGGCTCGGCATCAGTCCGCTGCGACGGGTGGCCCCTGCCTTTTCGTCCCGCACAAATCACGACGAGGGTGCCCGCGGTATAGTGGCGGATTTCACAGTTTTCAGATCAGGGCCACCCGCCATTTCGCACCGCTCCCCAAATATGAGGGACCAGTGGCACTCTCATTTGGGTTTGAATAGGAAGGGTTGTTCAATATCGGCGCTTAGAACTCTCACAAATGATGAATCGGCGGGTGGCCTCGGTCTCGACGCCCCAAGAAACTTCACCGAGGGTGCCACCGGTCCCTCGCACTTGGGGACCGGGGAGGCCGCGAACCTCAATTGGCAGCAAGAAGTTCGCGGTCTAGCAGGATCTGTCCCGCAAGAACGCCGTTGTGGCTCGAAATCGAACCGCTCAGGAGCGGCCGGCCACTCTGGAGCGGCGCCACTATCGCCCTTTGCGCAGAATTACCCTCCCTCGGCGCACAATGGATAGATAGAGGAAGAGCGTGCGAAGCCAATGTCCAATTCGTCAGGTATCTGCCCGGTCCGTACCCCGGCATGACCCCCACCCCCCTCCCACTTAGGAAGGCCCTTTTTCGACCCGGAATTCCACGTAACTCATGCAGAATGAGCATGTTAGTTTTTACGGCTATTCACTTGTCAGTAAACAAAACCGCCTGATTTTTTGCCGTTTTCAGGCTCAAAAGCTCCCGAAACCGCGCCAAAATCCCCCAAAGGTCGAGCCGGCGGCCGATGCGAGTATCCTTGAAGGGAGCAGTACAACTCTCATCCAAGACAAGGAAAACCATGGCGGAGATAGCCGTAGAGGCCACCGAAGTACCCGCGCAGTTGCCCCACGTCCGGGTGGCCGTTCTGGGCGCCGGCAAGATGGGCGGCATTCTGCTGCAAGCCTTCCTGAAGCAGAACCTCTTCAATCCAGACCTGATTCACGCCACCGTGGGCCACGCCGAGCGGGCGCTGGCGCTGAGCACGCAGTGGGGCGTGGACGTGAGCACCAATAACCTGGAGGCGGCCAGGCAGGCCGACCTGATTCTGCTGGGCGTGAAGCCCTATCAGGTGCCGGCTCTGGTGGAGGAGATTCGCCCCGCGCTCAGCAAGGAGAAGACGCTGATCTCCTTTGCGGCCTCGGTCACGACGCGGGCCATCGAAGAGGCGGCGGGGCTGGAGATCGCCGTCGTCCGCGCCATGCCCAATACGCCCGCGGCGCTGGGCGCCGGCGCCACCGCATTGTGCAGAGGGCGCTTCGTCTCCGCCGCGCAGATGGAGCTGGCCGAGCGCATCTTTGAGACCGTGGGCCGCGCGGTGACCGTGGACGAGAAGCACATGAACGCCGTGACCGGGCTCTCCGGCTCGGGGCCGGCCTACATCTACATCATCATCGAGGCGCTGGCCGAGGCGGGCGTAAAGGTGGGCCTGCCGCGCGACACGGCGACGCAACTGGCCGCGCAGACCGCATTCGGCGCCGCCAAGATGGTGCTCGAAACCGGCTATCATCCGGCCATGCTGAAGGACGCCGTGACCACCCCGGCCGGCTGCACCATCGACGGCATCCTGGAGCTGGAGGAAGGCGGCCTGCGCGTCACCCTCATCAAGGCCGTGATGCGGGCCACCGAGCGGGCGAAACAGTTGGCGGCGGGGTAAGGATGTTTCCTGAGGAGGAGCGATGAGCGTTGCTTCCGGGGCGAGAAGGATGATAACAGCGGGGCGATGGATGGTAATTGTCGCTTTGAGCGCCTTTGTGCTATGCGCGGGTTTGGGTGTCGTCCGTGCCTTTCTTCCTTTTAGCGAGCATATTTACGGCTTCGGACTGCTGCAGTTCGTTCCGCTGCTTATGCTTTTTTATCTCGGGGTTCCAGGAGCGGCTCTCTGGCTGGCCGGCTGGATTGTTGAGGGCTTTGCAAACGAAGATACCAAAGACGCACCTTGAAATCTGCATCTCAGAATCCGCGAAGCCCTAGCTTGCCCATCCAACGCCCAACCTGGCTGCCCAAGACACTGCCGGAACTCGACGGGCTGCGCGGGCTTGCGGTTCTGGGGGTGGTAGCGTACCACTGCCATCCGCGGCTTGAGGGCACGTGGGCTTCCTCCGCCAGCCTGTGGGGATGGGCGGGAGTCAATCTCTTCTTTGTGCTCTCCGGCTTTCTGATTACTTCGATCCTGCTGGATTCGCGAGAGAAGCCGCGCTACTTTCGCAACTTCTATGGGCGGCGGGCGCTGCGCATCTGGCCGCTTTATGTGCTCTTGCTGGTTGTGGTTTACTTGAATTCGGATTGGCTGGTTGGCGCCCCGGTGCTGCAAGCGGTCAAGGCCGCTCCCTGGCTGGCCTACATCTTCTTCTTCCAGAATCTTCTCCCCCCGTCGGCGATGCCCCCGGCCATTGGACCGACGTGGTCGTTGGCCATCGAGCAGCAGTACTACCTCTTCTGGGCGCCGCTGGTGCGCTACCTGCGCAGGCCGTGGATGCTGGCGAGCGTTCTCGTGGCCGCGCTGATCTTGTCTCCGCTTCTGCGCCATCTGAATCCGGTCTGGATGTGGAACCTTCCCACTCACACGTTCATCAAGCTGGACGGCATCGCCCTGGGCAGCCTGCTGGCGCTGGGGCTTTACACGCTCACGCTCAGCCGGCGCTGGTGGCTGTGGATGGGCCTGGGCGGTTTGGCGGCGGGCATGGCGGCCGCGGCCACCATAGCGGGCGGGACGTCGCTTCTCGATTCGGCGCTGTCTGTCGGCTTTGCCGGTGCGGTGCTGGCCTCCATCGCCTACACCGGCGCGCGCAATCCACTCAGCGCCGCGCTGCGCCGGGGACCGCTCGCCTTCTATGGCCGCATCAGCTACGGCCTCTATATGACCCACATCATGGTCTTTGTCTACTTCGGCTGGTTCGATCTGCACATGGACCGCTATGGAATTGCCGGCAACCTGGCTATCGTCGCCTTCCGGCTGGCGGCTACCACCGCGGTGGCCAGCGCGCTGTGGTACGGCTTCGAGTCGCAAGTCCTCAAGCTCAAACGATATTTCTAAAGCGCGTCAGTGCCTCTGTGATGCCTGCATCGCGCCGTCCCACCCTAGCCGCAAAAACAAAGGCGCGGCGAGGGTGGGGCACCCAGCGTTTGGGGACCTGGGCGAGCACGCTCTTCAAGTTTGCGCATGAGCGGCCGCAAGTCGGCCCTACCGGGGCCAGCGCCCGAAGATCACAAAGACGGCCAGCAGAAAGAGCGAAACTGCGGGCGCGGCCGACTCCAGGCGGCGCAGGTGATAGATGCCGGCAGCCACCATCAGCAGCGCAAGGCCGCCGGCCGCCAGCAGGATAAACAGGTGAACGGGCAGGTTGGCGGAAACAAGGTCGGCCGGCGTCAAAACGCCCACCGCTCCCGCAATCTCCAGCAGGCCAATTACGGCAGCCTGTCCGCGCGACATCCCGACTCGCCCGCTCTTCGATTGGCTCTCCAGAGTTTTCACGAGCTTTTCATAGGCAAAAAGCTTGCTGGCTCCCGTGAACAAAAACACGCCCGCCAGAATGATCTGCGCAATCCAAAGTAGGCCGTTCATCCTGCCTCGATTGTTCTTCCCCCCAGGGCTTCTTATTGCAAACCGCCAGGTCTTGGGCGGGAACAACCGATTGAACTCCGGAATCGAGGTCCATGTCAATACTCCTCCCGCATCATGCCGCCGCGGATTCCCGCTGAGATAAAACGAGCTTGCCGCATCCCATAAAATGGGCCGATGTCTCATCCGCCTGTGACTCGAATCACCCGTTGCGCAACCGGCGGCTGGTAGGCTTATCGTGGCACGGAAATCAACCATTGAAAGGTGCGGCATGACCGAAGATATGGGAAGCGAAACCGCGGGCAAAGCCCCCCTCAGCCCGGAAATGTTGGCCAAGATGGACGCCTACTGGCGCGCCGCCAACTATCTTTCCGTCGGCCAGATCTACCTGAAAGACAACCCGTTGCTGGAGCGTCCACTGACCCTGGACGACGTGAAGCCGCGGCTGCTGGGCCACTGGGGCACCACGCCGGGGCTCAACTTTCTCTATGTGCATTGGAACCGCCTGATCCGCGAGCGCAACCTGAACATGCTGTACATCATCGGCCCAGGGCACGGCGGGCCGGGCATCGTGGCGAACACCTATCTGGAGGGTTCCTACTCTGAGATATACCCCCACATCGAGCGCAACGCGGACGGCATCAAGCGCCTCTTCCGCCAGTTCAGTTGGCCCTACGGCATTCCCAGCCACGTGGCTCCGGAGACTCCAGGCTCGATCCACGAAGGCGGGGAACTGGGCTACTCGCTGGTCCACGCATACGGCGCGGCCTTCGACAATCCCGACTTGATCGTGGCCTGCGTGGTGGGCGACGGCGAGGCTGAGACCGGTCCGCTTGCCACAAGCTGGCACTCGAACAAGTTTCTCAATCCCCTGACTGACGGCGCGGTTCTGCCCATCCTGCACCAGAACGGCTACAAGATAGCCAACCCAACGATTCTGGCGCGCATTCCCCATGCCGAGCTGGAGAGCCTGATGCGCGGTTACGGCTACGAGCCCTTCACGCTGGAGGGCGACGACCCGGCCGTGATGCACCAGCAGGCGGCGGCGGTCTTCGATACCATGCTGGACCGCATCGCAGCTATCCAAAAGGCGGCGCGCGAGGACGGCTCGACGGCCCGCCCGGCCTGGCCGATGCTGATTTTGCGCACGCCCAAGGGCTGGACCGGACCCAAGTTCGTGGACGGCAAGCCGGTGGAAGGCACTTGGCGCGCCCACCAGGTTCCGCTCGCGGAGATCTTCGAGAAGCCGGAGCACCTGCGCATGCTCGATGAGTGGATGCGCAGCTACAAGCCCGAGGAACTCTTCAACGAGAAGGGCCACTTCCGCGAGGATTTGGCCCAGATCGCGCCCAAGGGCAATCTGCGCATGGGGATGAATGCCCACGCCAACGGCGGCCTGCTGCTGAAGCCGCTCAAGGTGCCCAACTTCCGCGACTTCGCAGTAAAGATCGAGGGCCGCGGGCAGGCCGACGTTGAATCGACGCGCGTTCTGGGTCAGCTGCTCCACGCGGTCATGCAAGCAAACAAGGACCAGAAGAACTTCCGCGTCTTTGGCCCCGATGAGACGGCTTCAAACCGCCTGCAGGACGTGATTACCGGAACCGGCAAGGCCTGGATGGCCGAAACTCTGCCGGTGGACGAGAATCTGTCGAAGACCGGCCACGTAATGGAGGTGCTCAGCGAACACATGTGCCAGGGCTGGCTGGAGGGCTACCTGCTAACCGGCCGCCACGGCTTCTTCTCCTGCTATGAGGCCTTCATCCACATCATCGACTCCATGGCCAACCAGCACGCCAAGTGGCTGAAGGTGACGCGCGGGATTCCCTGGCGCAAGCCCATTGCGTCTCTCAATTATCTGCTCAGTTCGCTGGTGTGGCGGCAGGACCACAACGGATTCAGCCACCAGGATCCCGGCTTCATCGATCACCTGATGAACAAGAAGGCCGACGTGGTGCGCATCTATCTGCCGCCGGACGCCAACACGCTGCTCTCGGTCGGCGATCACTGCCTGCGCAGCAGGAATTACATCAACCTGATCGTGGCCGGCAAGCAGCCCGCGCCGCAGTGGCTCACAATCGACGAGGCCATCGCGCACTGCACCACAGGACTTGGCGTGTGGCAGTGGGCCTCGAACGACGAGGGCGGTCCCGAGGTGGTAATGGCCTGCTGCGGCGACGTGCCCACGCTGGAGACCCTGGCCGCCGTCTGCATACTGCGCCAGCGCGTTCCCGATCTGCGCATCCGCGTGGTCAATGTGGTGGATCTGATGGCGCTGCAGCCTACCTCCGAGCATCCGCATGGGCTTTCGGACGAGGAGTTCGACCTGCTGTTCCCCGTCGGCACGCCGGTCGTCTTCGCCTTCCACGGCTATCCCTGGCTCATTCACCGGCTCACTTACCGCCGGCACAACCACGACAACATCCACGTGCGCGGCTACAAGGAAGAGGGCACCACCACCACGCCCTTCGATATGTGCGTGCTCAACAACATCGACCGCTTCCAGCTTGCGCTGGACGCAATCAAGCGCGTGGCGCGGCTCAAGCCGATGGCCGCGACAGCCGAGCAGTGGTACTCCGAGGCCATTCAGCGCCACAAACTGTACGTGGCGGAGAATGGCGACGACCTGCCCGAAATCAAGAACTGGCGCTGGCCGAAGGACTGACTTTCGCGGTATCCCACCCTAGCCGCAAGAGCAAAAGCGCGGCGAGGGTGGGGCACCCAGTTACTCTGCTGGGTGCCTCAGGTCTCGTCCGCCGAGGCGGAAGACCTGGGATTCCTCCAACCTACTCGCCGATCCGTTCGGCCCCAACTCAAGAGGTGTTCGTTCATGGCGTCTTTGCCCGTACTGGTTTTGAATAGCGGTTCTTCTTCCATCAAGTTTTCAGTTTATGAAGCCAGCAACGGCGAACGGCGCAAGCTCCACGAGGGCGCGGTCGACGGGATCGGCACCGATCTCGGCAAGTTCTGGATCAAGGACGCCGGCGGCAGCAAGCTGGTCGATGAAACCCCCGAACTGCCCACCCGCGCCGTGGCCTTCAAGCTGGTGGCCGACGCGCTTCACTCCGGCGACTTTCCCGCCCCGGCGGCCATCGGCCATCGCATGGTTTGCGGCGGCCCCACGGTGCAGGAGAATCAGCTCATCACGCCTGAGCTGGTGGACGAAATGGAGCGCTACACGGCCTTCGCGCCGCTGCATACGCCCATCGCCGTTTACATTATGCGCGAGTCGCTGCGCCTGTTTCCCGGCGTTCCCAACTTCGTTTGCCTGGACTCTTACTTCCACCGCACCATGCCCGAAGTGGTGACCCACATGCCCATCCCGGAGGAGTATTCGGCGATGGGCGTGCGCCGCTACGGGGCGCATGGAATCTCCTACGAGTCGATCGTTTACCAGTTGCAGCCCAACGTGCCGGAGAAGCTCGTCGTCGCCCACCTGGGCAACGGCGCCTCCATCACCGCGATCCGCAAGGGCAAGTGCCTGTCCACTTCGATGGGGCTCACGCCCACCGGCGGCATCATCAGCGGCACGCGCACCGGCGACATCGATCCTGGCGTGCTGCTGTTCATTCTGCGCAAGATCGCCGAGACGGCCAAGAGCGCATCGGAGGCCGCCGACCAGTTGGAAGCGGTGGCCAGCAAGAAGGCCGGCCTGCTGGGAGTAAGCAATCTGTCGAACGACATGCGCGACCTGCGCGACGCCATCAACGAGGGCAACGCCAAGGCGCGCCTGGCCGTGGACAAGTTCAACTGGACCATCGCCAGGTGGATCGGCAGCTTCGTGGCTGAGTTGAACGGGCTGGACATGATGGTCTTCACCGGCGGCATCGGCGAAAACGACATCGCCTCGCGGGCCGAGATCTGCGCCGGCCTGAGCGCGCTGGGCATTGTGCTCGACCCGGCGCGCAACAACGTCCGCGGCGAAGCCGTCATCTCGGCTGAAAACTCGCCGGTGATGGTGCGCGTGATTCCGCCGGCCGAGGATCTGATTATCGTGAACCACGTGGTGAGGCTGCTGGGCGAGTAACCGGCGAGAAGCGGCGAGGCGTTTCGGCGCCGGGGTTCCCGGTGCGCGGTCTTCGCTCACTGGGGTGGATTATTGGGTGACCGCGGTTCCGAACTCCCCGCCCCCGCTGACGAACAGCTTCTCAGCCTGGCCGCGAAGCACGCGATAGAGGGCGAACTGGCGCTGGGTCTGGCCGCGCAGCTCGAAGAGCAGTTCGCCGCGATTGTCGGCCATGGCGTCCACGGCGTCCACCAGCTTCATGCGCGGGGTCTCGTCCAGGTGTGCGCCATCGGTGACGTTCTTCAGCAGCACCAGCAGGTTGCCGTAGAGGTCCGGCTGGGCGATCAGGGTGACAAACTTCTGCTGGGCGAATGGGCCGCCAGTATGCGCCGTCAGAACCAGTGTGGCTCCGGAACCATAGGCCAGCTCGAAGACGCGAAACTGCTGGTCCAGGAGCGGGGCGGGCTGGGGTGGAGGCGCGGGATGGACGCTCTTGCGCGCCGCCTGCGTCGTGGTCCGTTTGGGCGCCGTCTTGGACGGAGGGGGATTCAGGCCCAGCGCGCCGCGGGCTATATCTTCCAGGGCCGACTTCATCGCCGCCTCGTCGTCTGGGTTGGCCCACGCATAGTCCCACGGATGCTCCGGGCGGTTCCGGGCGTCGGAGACGGCTACGGATTGGCGCATATCCGGCGGAAGACCCATCAGGCTGGGAACCACGTCGAGGTTGCCGCCGCTGGACTTGCCGCGCTTGAGCCGGGGCCGGTCGGGGTCGCTTACGTCGGGCAGCGAATCGACGTGCCCCACGTCCACCGCCTGCTTTTTCTTCTTCAAGGTGGGCCGGTCGGGATCGCCCGAGGAGGCGCTCGATTGTCCCGAATCGCTCCCGGCGTTTTCGCTGGATGCTCGCTTGTGAAGAGTTGGCCGATCAGGGTCGTAACTTGTATCCGAAGCCTGGCCGGAGCTTGCTGTGTTCGTGCCGGGGCTGGAACCGGCATCGCCGGAACTGCCGCTCGAGGCCTTCTTATGGAGCGTGGGACGGTCGGGATCGCTGGGCTGCGCCGGGCTGCCGGAGCCTGAATCGCTTCCTGAGCCGCCGTCGCTGCCAGTTCCTCCAGCGGGCGAATCGTCCGCATGGTGCTTGCGATGCAGAACCGGCTGATCGCTCTGCGCATCGTCGTCGATCTGCGTGCGCGCCAGTTCCTGCGCGGAGGGCTTGGGCCGGGCGGCGGGCATCGGCTTCCAGGTTCCATAGCCCACCCATGAGCCCTGCTCCTGGCCGGAGTTCTTGATGTCGAACAAGCCGATCGGCCTGCCGTCCTGTTCGAGCTCGTACTCCACCTCGCCGGCCAGCGCCAGCGGCTGGGGCCGGGCCAGGTAGATGCCGCCATCCTGGAGTTGGCCGCCGTCCAGCACCGCCACGGGAACCAGGCGGCTGGTTTTGGGCTTGCCCGCCTCGCCGGTCCACTCGAGGACGGCGATGGATCGCAGCTCGGGAGCGTCCTTGCCGGTCTTCGTCACCTGGCCGGGGTATTGCGCAACCGCCGGCAGCGTAAGCAGCAGACTAACCGCAGACAAGAGAACGGCTTTGAAAGGGCACGACTTCAGTCGTGCCGAAAACGCCGCGAAACGAAAGCGGGCTTTAGCCCCTGAGGTATGCGCTTCGTCGATTCCGCTCGTATTCATGCCCTTTTCCCTAAACAGCAGGACCGCCGGTCTCGCCGCTCCGATGAGTTCTTTTGCCCTGCGCAATGACATTTGCCGCCCACCTCGGGAATAATCGAACTTGATGGCCACCAAAGGCCCTCCATCCACAATACGAGGAATTTCCCCATGGAACTCAACGAGAAGGTCGCCGATTTTACCTTGCAAACCGACGAAGACAAAACCGCAAGCCTCTCCAGCTATGCCGGCAAGCCGGTCATACTCTTCTTCTACCCCAGAGCGGACACGCCCGGCTGCACCATCGAGGCCTGCGGCTTCCGCGACACCTTCAAAAAGCTCCAGGCGGCCGGCGCGGTCGTGCTGGGCATCTCCCGCGACACACCCAAGGACCAGGCCAAGTTCCGCGCCAAATACGACCTGCCCTACACACTCCTTGCTGATGTAGACGAGAAAGTATGCAATCAGTTTGGCGTGCTGAAGGAAAAGAACATGTACGGGAAGAAAGTGTGGGGCATCGAGCGAACCACCTTCGTGATCGGGCCGGACCAAACCCTGCTGCACGTCTTCCCCAAGGTTACGCCTGCCGGCCACGCGGAGGAGGTTTTGGCGCTGATCGAACAATGGAAGAAAACGCACAGATAGATCGCAGCGCGGTTGCATCCCACCCTTCGAGCAGAAAGCGCTCGAAGGATGGGGCACCCAGTTCTAGTAGGATGGGGTACCGAGCGCTCGAAGGATGGGGCGCCCTGCCTGGAATCCAGCTTCCGCGCGTCTTCTTTGAGGCGCCGCCGGAACTGGTGGCTCCGCGCTTGCTGGGCAAGCTGCTGGCGCACCGGACGGGCGGCTTGGTTTTTGCGGGACGGATCGTCGAGGCCGAGGCCTACCTGGGCCCGCACAACGATCCGCCCGACCCGGCCGCGCACGCTCATCGCGGCCCCACGCCGCGGAACCGCGTCCTCTTTGGCCCCGCAGGGCATGCGTATGTTTATGCGATCTATGGCCGCTACTTCTGCATGAATGTGACCTGCGAGATCGAAGGCCGGGCGGGATGCGTTCTGCTGCGCGCGCTGGAGCCGCTGGGCAGAACCGACGGCGCGGAGGTTGCCCAGATGATTCGGAATCGGGGCCTCGATCCGGGCGGGTTTTCTGCGGGGAAATTGGCCCGGCAGCTTGCGTCTGGCCCCGGCCGGCTCTGCCAGGCCCTTGGAATCACCCGGCTGCGCCACAACGGCCTCGACCTGGCCGATCCCGCCTCGCCGCTGCAAATCCGCGACGACGGCTACACAGTCACTGAAGTGCTGACGACGGCGCGCATCGGCATCCGCGAAGCGGTGGACTGGCCGCTGCGTTTTTTCCTGCCGGGGAACCGATGCGTCTCCGGCGCGAAGAACCTCATCGGCAAGCGAGTGCCTCTTTCGGTAGAATTCGATTGACCGGCTCAACCATCCCAACCCGCGAGGAAACTTCCCCTTGAGGCCTTCTTTCCCGTCTCTGCCTTTCGCCGCAACGGCTCTGCTGATTGCGGCTGTCTTTGCCGCCGCCACGGTTGCCCAGGCTCCACAAGCGCCACCGCAACCCGCCGGCGGCCCGCCGCCGCACGCCTATCCCGAGCCCACTAACCTAAAGGTGCTGCCCAAGAACCTGACCGGGCAGCAGGTTCACGAGATCATGGAGAAGTGGGAGGGGTCGCTGGGCGCGCATTGCAACACCTGCCACACACCCGATCCCACGAACATCGGCCCCAACGGACGCCCGCGGCTCAATTTCGCCGACGACTCCAAGCCGCAGAAGTCCACCGCCCGGCTGATGTACAAGATGACCGAGGATATCAACGGCAACTACATCAGCATGGTCGAAAACTCCGGCGCGCCCGTAACCTGCGGCACCTGCCATCGCGGCCACCTGGGCCCCGAGCCATTCGTCATTCCGCCGGACGATCACGACCACGATCATGAAGGCCCGCGCCCTGCGCAAGCACCGCCGCCTGCCGGGGCAATGCCGCCTCCGGCGAAATAAGAGTTGGTATAGGCGGCCTTTTTCCAGAGGATTGCGCCTAGAAGCTGTTTCATAACCTTCTGAGTACGATCATGAAGCAGGCGATGTGGAAGAAGGCCTCGTAGATTTGCAGTGAGCGGTCGTAGCGGACAACAAGGTGGCGGAAGTTGCCCAGCCAG